>OIWT01002568.1_pt1 | contig 18411 bp, 20 predicted proteins | sample 1587701 | NCBI WGS metagenome assembly OIWT01 (sample SAMEA3888904, study PRJEB22519) | human gut metagenome | biome: human gut; feature: human-associated habitat; material: faeces | place: Denmark | collected 2009
GGTGCGTTTTTATTCAAGTCAGCTTGGCGGAAAACGAAGTTTTTCGACAAGCTGACCCGCACTGCTTTTGCGGCGCGGGCTTCTTACTCGATAAATTCCGATTTGCGATATTTTTTATTACCGTCCACGCGGCGGCAGCGCTTTCGGCAGGAATTCTTATTCACACAAAATCACAAATCAAGCTGCATTAACCGGCGATAGGTTTGAAATCCCGCCGCTTTATAGAACTGTATTGCGCTGTCGTTAAATTCCCAAACGCCAAGCTCAATGCGGTTATAGCCCTTTGCCTTTGCTTCGCCTTTGCAGAATTCAACAATGGCGCTTGCAACGCCCATGCGGCGGAATGCCTCATCCACGCCAAATTCCTCGATATGATAAAAGCTGCGCGCATTACCATATGCGCTTTCCGGGCGGTCTATGTATTCCACCGTGGCGAAGCCGCAGAGCGTTCCGCCGCATTCCGCAACGATAATATCCGCTTTGTCGGAGTCGAAAACCTCGTAAATGCGCTGCTGTAATTCAGTACGAAAACCGGGGCGGAATATGTCCGGGCGGCCGTTTACATGCAGCTCGTTTACTTCGGCGCGCATTTCGTTTATGCGTAGAAGCTCGTCCTTCTTTGCATATCTCACGATTATATTATTCATTTTTAAGTCCCCCTTAATCCGGCTAAAAAGCTTTGCTGATATAACAAAAATCCTCTGCAATCCATACGAATTACAGAGGATTTGTGGCGGAGATGAAGAGATTCGAACTCTTGAGAGGCTTTTGACCCCTACGCGATTTCCAGTCGCGCGCCCTCGACCAATCTAGGCGACATCTCCAAAGATTGCTTAAGTAAGCTTGCTGTTTATCAACAGCCTGTTTATTATACTAAATACCGAAATAAAAATCAAGTGTTTTTGAAAAATTTTTTATAGTTTTATTAAAAAATTGCGCGCGGCGCTTATTTATGCTATTATAAATACAGTAAATAAGGTTTTTGCAAAAGGAGGTGCCTGCCGTGGAAGAAATATTGGCGCCCGTGGGCGGAAAAGAGCAGCTTTTGGCGGCGGTGCGCGCCGGGGCGGATGCCGTCTACCTCGGCGCAAAGAATTTTAACGCCCGGCGCAGTGCGGCGAACTTCGGAGAAACGGAGCTTTCCGAGGCGGTGGCGTACTGCCACGCCCGAAATGTAAAGGTTCATGTTACGCTGAACACCCTTGTGACCGACAGCGAGCTGCCCGCCCTTTTGGAGGAGATAAGGGAGATTGCCGAAAGCGGCGCGGACGCCGTAATAGTGCAGGACTTGGCGGTGGCAAAGCTGCTGCGGGAGCACTGTCCGGAAATTGCCATGCACGCCTCCACTCAGATGACGGTTCACGACCTTGCGGGGGTAAAGGAGGCACAAAGGCTGGGATTTTCAAGGGTGGTGCTCTCCAGAGAGCTTTCCCTTGAGGAGATTAAAGCCATTGCCGCCGGAACAGATGTCGAGCTTGAGGTCTTTGTTCACGGCGCACTCTGTATGTGTATGTCAGGAGCCTGCTATCTGTCCTCGATGATAGGGGGCAGAAGCGGAAACCGCGGAATGTGCGCTCAGCCCTGCCGCCTTGACTTTCGCTTCGGCGAAAAGGACCACGCTCTTTCCCTAAAAGATATGTCCTATGTGGAACATATAAGGGAGCTTGCCGCCGCAGGGGTCTGCTCGTTCAAAATAGAGGGCAGAATGAAGCGCCCGGAGTATGTTGCGGCGGCTGTCACCGCCTGCCGAACCGCCCTTGCCGGCGGCGTGCCGGATATGGAGAGCCTACGCGCGGTTTTCTCAAGGCAGGGCTTCACCGACGGATATTTTACCGGCAGGCGAACGGCGGATATGTTCGGCTACCGTTCCCACGAGGATGTTACCGCCGGAGAAAAGGTTTTCAGAAGCCTTGCCGCCTTGTATAAGGACGAGCCGCAGAAAATTCCGCTTAAAATGTCCCTTTTCGTTTCGGAAAGCGCGCCCGCAAGGCTTGCGATAACCGACGGAGAAAACACCGCTTCGGCGGAGGGCGCGCCCTGCCAAAGAGCGCTTAAAGCTCCGACAAATAAGGAGCTTGCCCAAAGGTACCTTTCCAAAACAGGAGGAACGCCGTTCTATTTGGAGAAGCTTGAATTTTTCGCCGAGGGCGAGCCGATAATTCCCGCGGGAGAAATCAATGAAATGCGTCGCAGCGCCCTTGCAGAGCTTTTGGAAATGCGAAGCCGCGTTTCGCCGAAGAAATTCGCCGAACGCCCCCTGCCGGAAATAAAGCCGCACACAGCCTCAAAAACGGCGCTGCGCCTGCGCTTTGAAAAATACGAACAGTGCTTCGACTGCTCCGCCGCAGTGATTTTACCCATGGGCGAAATCGAACGTCACCCGGAGGCAGCAAGCCGCTTTGCGGGACGGCTCTGTGCGGAGCTGCCGCCGCTGGTGTTCCCGGCGGATGAGGAAAAAACGGCGCAGCGGCTTTGCGGGCTGAAATCCGCCGGAGTAACCGATGTAATCTGCGACAATATCGGAACCCTTGCCATGGCAAAGGCTGCCGGAATGACCGTTCACGGCGGGCATGGACTGAATATTCTGAACAGCCTTTCCCTTTCGGAATACGAACGCCTCGGCTTAACTGACGCCACGGTTTCCTTTGAGCTTTCCGCCGCGAAAATCCGCCGCCTCGGCGGAGAAATTCCCCGGGGAATAATCGGCTACGGCTACCTGCCCCTTATGCGAACCCGCGCATGTCCCCTGAAAAAGCAGGGGGGCTGCGGAAAATGCCCCGGCAGGGGAAATCTCCGCGACCGCATGGGCAAGGAATTTACCTATCTCTGCTTCGAACGAAAATTCGGAACGCTCCTCAACAGCGTGCCGCTTTGGACTGCGGATAAGGATATTCGCAATATCGACTTCATAACGCTTTGGTTCACCACGGAGCAGCCCCGCCGCTGCGAGGAGGTTTACCGTATGTTCACCGAAAACCGACCATTTGACGAGGAACGCACCACAGGGCTCTATTTCAGAGAGCTGCTGTGATGAGAAAGGAGCGCCTATGGTAATTTATGCAACGAAAAAAGCCTTTGAAAGATACAATCTTAAAATGCCGGAGGAAATGCATAGTTCCTTTGCCGCCTCCGTTTCAAGAGCTATCATTAAAAAGGAGAGCGGCGACCGCCTTTACGATTTCTTATAGGGCAATGTCCTCCAAACAAAAAAGCCGGTTTACAATATGAATTTCGACCGGTTGATCGGATATAAGGACGAAAACGGAAGTAAGTATTACGAATTCCCCGGAGTGGAATTTAGGGAAGCGATGATAAAGCGCTACGGCAATCGGGCGAAGGAGCTGCACCCGCCCATAGGCTCTCCCTTTGCAATACACTGAACACAGAAGCGAAAAGCGCCCTTGCGGGCGCTTTTTTGCGGTGGAAAATTAAATTGTTCCGCTGATTTCGAGCACCGTCACGCCGGGGGTGATGCTCCATGTTCCGGTGGCAGGATTCTGCGTAAAGGTTGCCGCCGGAACGGTGATTTTGCCCGGAACGGTGGAAAATGCGCCGGTGGCTTCGTTATAGGTGTAGTTGCCCGGAGCGGGCCACGCCGCGCCGTTCAGAGTGACGGCGATATTTCCGAGCTTCGGGTCAAATACATCGCTGAAAACAATGCCCGCGGCTTCATCAGCCGCCGCCGCGCCGCTGTTGGAAATGGTAAAGGTGTAGGTCAGACTGCCGTTTTCGGTGACGGAGACGGGATTTAGTGCCTTCACGATGGAAAGCGCCGCTTCGGGACAGGCGGCGAGGGTCTCCTCCGCCGTAACCGGAGTGAGCAGCCCGCCTCCGGTGACGGAAACGCTGTTCGTGACCGCCGCCTCTGCGCCGAGAGGTGCGGTTTCTACCACTCTGGCACGGTAGACAATCACCGCGTCGCCCCCGGCGGGAACCTCAATTCCGGTTATCACAAGAGGCGGTCCCGCAGTGACGGCGGGAGCGGGTCTGAGCACGCCGTTCACATAATAGAGCACGGAGCCGGCATAGGCAAGGGGCACAAGACTGCCATCGCCGAAGGCGTATTCGCCGAGGTTATCCGTCAGAGTAAGCCCGCCGAGCAAGGCGGAGCCTGTGTTCCGCAGAGCTACGGCGTAGGTGATAAGCTCCCCCTGCCGATAACATTCCTGCGCGGCGGTTTTCGTCACGGAAAGCGCCTGGGTGATTTCCCCGGTGACAATGTTGGAAGCGGCCTCGCCGCCGGAGTAAGAAACGGTTGCCCGGTTTGTAAATTGAGCCATTAAAAAATCTCCTTTCGCGGATGAATGATTCCTCCGCAATACAGCTTATGCGCCAAAGGCATTTTGTGACAGTTCGCCGAAAAAACGCCGCCGAAGAACGCATAAATGCCTCCGAAAGCGGAAAAATAACGATAAAAAGCTTCCGGAGGATTTGCTATGATTGAGAACGATACTGTAAGGCTTCTGCGCGAGTGCGACGCGGGCGCGGATATGGGCATTTCCGCAATTTCAGATGTGATGAACAGGGTCGGCTCCTCCGCCCTTAAAATGGCGCTGAACCGCTGCAAAAACGAGCACGAGAAGCTCAAAACGGAGATAAGCATTATGCTCGACTGCTGCCACGACGAGGGCAAGGATCCAAGCCCGGTGGCAAAGGGGATGTCTTGGATAAAGACGAATATCAAAATGGCGGCGGACGAGTCAGACGAAACCGCCGCGGATTTGCTTACCGACGGCTGCGATATGGGTACGAAATCCCTGTGGAAATACCTCAACCGCTACAAGGCGGCAAGCGAAAGATCAAGGGACATCGCAAAGCGCCTTATACAGCTTGAGGAGGATTTACGCACAGACCTGAGACAATATCTTTGATTTGCATGGCAAAAAATCCGGCGACAGCCGGATTTTTTTGCTTTATTCGGAGGATTTTAATCGTAAATTTTTTTCTTAAAAAATAAAAAAATAAACTTTTAATCAAACTATTGATTAAACTCAAAAATTGTGTTTTAATATAAACAACCAGATTGACAAAAGGAGGAGCTTTAGCAGAATGAAAAAAATAATAAGTATGGTGCTTGCGCTTGTAATGGTGCTTTCACTCGGCGTTTCCGCCCTTGCGGACGGCGAACAGACCTTTGAGGAAGCGCTTAACGCGGCGCAGAGCGTAACCCTTCCGTATGAAACAAAATATGAACTCGGAAGCGAAAAAATAATTAACTTCGAGGATTATAAATTCTACGGATTTGCGGTGAATGTGAATCTCGAGGCAGGAAACGTTATAGAAATAAAGTTCTATGGCGAAAACAGAGATGCGGATACCGTGCTCAGAGTGTATCGGAAGAACGGCGAAGCGTTCGACGAAGTGTTTTCAAGAGACGCCGACAATTATTATAATAATGGCGAAACAGGAACTTTTGTTGTCGACAAAACCGATGAATATTACATCCTTTTCCGCGGATTTGATGACGGCGATGTAGGCGCTTGCAATGCCGGAGTAAAGCTCCTTGTAAAAAATGCGGCATACGCACCGCTAAATTTTGACACGGAAAATCCGCCTGTTCCCGCCGAGGGCGACCTTTGGAACTGGGACGCAGAAAGCAGAACCCTTACGCTGAAGGACGGCTTTTATCACGCAAGCGCAGCAAATGACAGCGCAAACATAACCCTGCCTGCCGATTCAACCTTAATCGTTGAAGGCAAAGCTACTCTGTATGGCTTTGGCGAAGACCAAAACGGAATCACCTGCAAAGGTACGCTTACCGTAAAGGGTAGCGGAGCGAACAGATCCGTTCTTAACATTTATGCGGATAACGAAGGTATAGATGCGGACGGTGATCTGACTGTCGAAAATATCGCCGCTAATGTTGAAGCGGGCAGCGACGGCTTTATAAATTACGGCGAAATGGTTATCAGGAACGCGAAGCTTGATTTTGATACCGGTAACGATGGTCTTGATGTAAACAGCAGATCAAGCCTGCTTATAGAAAACAGCACCGTAAAGATTGTTTCCAGCGATGAGGCAATTGAGGTCAGCAAAAATGTAATTATCAAAAACTGTAATTTGAATCTTCGCTCCACCGGTGAAGAGGGAATTGACGCCGGAGAAAACATAGAAATAACCGGCGGAAAGCTTGTTATTGTCGCAGAAGAAAACGCCCTTGAAGCAATAAAAATAATTCTTATCGATGTGGTTTTTGATATAGCGAACACAGACAGCGACTATTACTTAATAGATATGGGCGATGCAGAGAATTTCTCTCTTCCGGGAACCTTCCGCCTTTATGATAAGGACGGAAATCAGCTCTATGAGGGCGAATGGAAGGCTGAACTGCTGAACGAAGAAGGCAGACTCTATGTTGGCGGAACCGAGGTTTCCCGCGCTGCTTCCGTGGTCGAAGAACCGAAGCCCGTTCCTGAACCTAAAGGCGACACCGTGGTTATCAAAATCGGTGCTGCCGCCGCAGAAAGCGGCGAGAAGAACCCAAGCACCGGCGCTGAAGTTATCGGCTGAATATAAGATAAAAAAATCCCGCGCTCATTTTGAGCACGGGATTTTTTTGTTCGTTTTGCACCAAGGCAATACGCTTCGGTTATTGGCTTGCCTTGTTTACAAGTAGAGCTGTCACGCCGAAAGGAGTCATAGGCGCGATTGAGAGGATTTTTTACTGCGTCAATGCCGGCAGCCGAGAGTATTTGAGGCGCGTTGTTCTTTATTTCTCCGCCATCGCATTTCCCACCACGCGCTCCGCGGCATGCGCCGCCATGCAAAGCGCGAAAATTCCGGTTTGCCGATAGGCAAAGCCAACGCCGACGGAGAATATAAACGAAGCGCAAAGCTCCGCAAAAAGCGCTTTGCAGGGGCGCTGCTTCGCAATCGCCGCCTGTGCGATAATGCCGAAGCACCAGACCGCTCCGTTGCAGAAAACCGCCCACAGTCCTGCGTTAGGAACGGCAAAATAACGCAAAGCGGCAAAAAGCGCGCCCTGCATAAACAGCCGCTGCGGCACCTCCATAAAAGCGCCGCCGAGCGCCCACCAAAAAAGTTCCTTGCCGAAAAGACGGCGGCGTTCGGTGCTCAAATTCACAACAGCGGCGGAAGCGAAAATCGAAATGAGCACCGCCGCAGCACAGAGAAAATTTTGAGCATGCTCAAAATTGTGCGGGATAAAGCCCACCGTGACTTTGAGCACCGCCGCAAACGGAACGCCCGCCAAAAGCGGCGCAAGCCGCGCCGCTTCGCCGCGCCCCTTGAGCACCGATGAGCACAGCGCGCAAAGCCCGAACCACGCTCCGCAAAGGCAAAAGCCGCCCGCAACGCACAAAATTATATATATAAATGTCATAAACTCACCCTTGATAAGTACGATTAAGCTCTATTATACAGCGGCTTTTGCTAAAATTCAATAATCACTGCCGCCCATTCACAAATAAAGCCTTGAAACCGCCCACATTTTCCGCTATAATATATTGGATTATGAAGAAAGGCGGTGAAAAAGCCGTGATACTTGAAATAACAGGTCTCAATAAAAGCTTCGGGGCAAAAACCGTCCTCTCTGACCTTGACCTTAAAATTGAAGACAGCGACCGCATAGGTCTTATCGGCGAAAACGGCGCGGGTAAATCGACCCTGCTCAATATAATAGTCGGCGATATGGATTATGACGGCGGAACAATAGCCCGGGGCAGCGGCAAGCGCATAGGCTTCCTCCGGCAGGACAGCGGACTTGCCCTCGGCGGAACCATAATTTCGGAGATGCGCTCCGTTTTTGCCTCCGTGCTCAAATCCGAGGAGCGCCTGCATGAGCTTGAGCACCGTATGGCAAGCCTTGAGCACGGCTCCGGCGAATATGCGGAGCTTTCCACAGAGTATGAGCACGAGAAAAGCCGCTTTGAAGCTGCGGACGGCTATAATATAAATGTAAAAATAAATACCGTGCTCACGGGCATGGGCTTTAGCTCCTTTGACCCGGAAACACCGGTGGAACGGCTCTCCGGCGGCGAACGCACCCGCCTTGCCCTTGCAAAGCTGCTGCTTGAGGATCCGGATCTGCTTATGCTTGACGAGCCGACCAACCACCTCGACTTCAAAACCCTCGGCTGGCTGGAGGACTATCTTTCCACCTACAAGGGAGCGATTTTGACCGTTTCCCATGACCGGTATTTCCTTGATAAAATCGTGAATACGGTCTGCGAAATGGAGAACAGAACCCTTGTTCGCTACAACGCCGGATATACGAAATATCTGGATTTGAAGGCGGCGCGCCTTGCCCGGATGCAAAAGGAATACGACCGCCAAATGCGCGAAATCGCGGAGCTTGAGGACTTCATCGCCCGCAACAAGGTGCGCGCCTCCACCACAAAGCGCGCCCACAGCCGGGAAATGGAGCTTGAGCGTATGGAGATGAAGGAACGCCCCACTCCGCCGCCGAAGCCGCCGAAATTCCGCTTCTCCTACGAGCGCGAGCCGGTAAAGGACGTGCTCACGGTGGAAAAGCTCCGGCTTGAGGTGGGGGACGGTTCGGAGCAAAAGCTACTCTGCCCAAGCGTGGATTTAACCGTTCGCCGTGGTGAAAAAATCGCCCTTGTGGGAATGAACGGCGTGGGAAAAAGTACCTTTATCAAGACTATACTCGGAATTTTGCCCCACACAACCGGAATAATCGAGTGGGGGCGGAACGTTCGTGCGGGATATTACGACCAGCACAATAGCTATCTTAATCCGAACAAAACCGTTTTGGATGAGCTTTGGGATATGTTCCCACGTTCCGATGAGCTTACTCTGCGCTCCGCACTCGGCAGAGCGCGGATAACCGGCGACAACGTGTTCAAAAAAGTCGGCGTTCTCTCCGGCGGAGAAAAGGCGCGCCTCAGCTTTGCGGCGCTCACCCTAAAGGATTCGAACGTGCTTGTTCTTGACGAACCTTCGAACCACATGGATATTTCCTGCAAGGAAGCCCTTGACGAAGCGCTCCGGGAATTCACCGGAACAATAATTATGGTCAGCCACGACCGCTACCTGCTCAACCGGGTGCCCACCCGCATTATAGAAATGTTCCCGGATAGGCTGGCGAGCTATGACGGCGTTTACGACGACTACCTCCGCTTAAAGGAGGAGGCTCCCGCCGCCGTCAAGGAGGAGAAGAAGGCTTCACAGAACGAAACGGCGTACTACCGCACCAAGCAGCAAAAGAGCGAGGACGCAAAGCGCCGCAGCCGCATAAAGGCGGTGGAAAACGAAATCGCCGAGGCGGATGACCGCCTTGCCGCCATAGAAAATGAGATGACTTTGCCGGAAATCTGCGCCGACTACGAGAAAATGACGGCGCTCTGTGCGGAAATGGAGCAGCTTAAAGACAAGCAGAATGCCCTTATGGACGAATGGACGGAGCTTACGGAGGAGTAACCGTGGAAAATATTGTGCTTATAATAGCCCTCTGTGCGTCTTTTCTTTTTGCAATGGCGGCCGGGTACCTTCGCTTCCGCTACGAGAGGAAAAAAGATAGAATAGTTGCAGCGGTATTTTCATTGATTTTTGCTCTGCTCTGTTTGGTTGGAATTATTATCAGCAAGCTGAATAAGCCGGACAGCTGCGAAAATTACGATAAAGCAAACTCAATTTACAGCGAAATGCAGCGGCTTAAAGAAGAACAGTTCGCCGCGCCTTACGAACCGGCGGAAACTACGGAGGAATAATCATGGACAATATGGATACAAGAACACTTATCATTCTTTGCGCGTCGCTTTTTTCGGCGATTGCCGGCGGCTTTTTTGCTCACCATGCGAAAAAGACCGAAAAATTCGCCATGCTTGTAATTTCGGTGATTTTTGCGGTGCTCTGCTTCGTGGGGATAATCCTTGCGGTGCTGTCGATGATATTCAGATAAAAACGCCGCTAAAAACGGCGCTTGCGTTGCGAAACAGTCTGGCTTGCCCGGACTGTTTTTCTTTGTAAAATAAAATTTCGCCCGCCGCAGCAAAAAAGCCTTGCGGCTTATTTCCGCAAGGCTCGGTCTGCCGAAGAAATCCCGCATAGCCGGGATTTTTTGCTTCTGTGCATAGATATATATTTTTGAGAAAGAATATTCTAACTAAAGAAATCTATCGGGGCGTCTTTCGTTTCGGCTTGGCTTTTTGACGGCTTTTCTTTTTGCGGTTTCGCAAAAGCTTATGTCCAGAAGCATTTTTATGTCGCTCTCCGGCACGCTGCCGTCAAGGGCGGCGGTTATCCAGTATTCCTTGTTCATGTGGTATGCGGGAAAAAATCCGTTTTGTCCGCAGAGCGACCCTCCCACAATGGGACCGCATTTCAAATTGACGGCGCAGAGCGTTCCGCCGCCGGGAATACCGAGGCTGCTTTTGGGAACATCCATTATAAGGGCGAACCACTTTTTGTTATCGCCGTGGCGAAATACCTCGGAGGACGGGGTGCTGTCCCAAGGGTAGTCCGGGCGAACCCCGTATGTGTCGAAAATGTATTCCTCAAGCTCCGAGCGCGTCATAACGCACCTCCGTATGTGATATTTTACGCATAAAATTCTGCCATATCATCAAGCCTTATGCAGCCAAGCCTGCCGTCGTATGCAGCGCCGCAGTCGATTGCGATATGGTTGTTTCCGCGCCAAATTTTTCCGCAGAACGACTCGTCAATTAAATTCGTCGGCGTGTGCCCGGTCACGATAACCGTGCGTTTATAGTAGAGAACCTCGTATTCCGGTTCGCCCCACAAAAAATTGTCCTCGCAAAGCTCCTTTTTGTGAAGCATGCGCCGTTTTTCCGGAACGGTGTGCGCCAAAAAATACTTCTGCCCGGAAATTTCTTCTTCGGTGAAGCAGGGGAGGGAGTCAAGATATTGCAGCAGCCAATGTTGCTTTTGCGGGCTCATACAAATGAACTCGCGAGCGGTGGAAGCACCGCCGTGGCGAAGCCATTCTTCAAATTCAGGCGGAAGCTTTTCACCGGACGAGAGCGAATCGGAATACAGTTTAAGCATTTCTTCCGCAGTGCGCTCATGGTTCCCGCAAAGTAAAATAACATTTTGCCTGCGAGCAATATCCTCGATTATCTTTATTCCTTGCGGTCCGCGGTCAAGCACATCGCCGAGGACATAGAGTGTGTCCTCAGCACGCAAATCTATCTTTTCGAGCATATGAATGTACTTGTCATAGCAGCCGTGAATATCAGAAATTACATACTTCATCGTTTTCTCCTGAATAGGTATTAAGCAGCGGACTAACAAAGTTTGCGTTTATGACGGTGATGCTTTTGCGAATCTTTTGAATATCAGAATGGAGCAGGTAGCCTTTTTTGCTAAGAGCGGACGCGGCTTTTTCAAGAAATTCACGATTCTTGATAAGCAGTTCGCGCGCAATTCGCATATAACGCTCTAATTCTGCACGAACAACATAGTCCGCACTTCTTTGTGCGGTTGGGTTTGAAAGGAATTTATAACCATATATCTCCAGAAAACCGATTCCGTATGAACCGTTCTCAATCATGTCGCGTATATTTTCATACGCTTTTCTAAAGTCGGAATAGCATCCTTTAGAGCAATCTTCGGGGAACAGAATATCGGTGGCGGCTTTTCCGGCAAGGCTTATGATGATTCTGTCTTTATTGTTGCGCTGATTTTTGCAGTAGTGCGTAAAGCCGGATCCGTCATCATCATACTCGTGACATTGTATTGATGCAAAACCCACGCTTTCGGGAACGAGAACCTCGGAAGCTACAATATGTCCGGCTTCGTGCACGGATATACGCCGCAAGTTTTCTTCGGAAAAGGATTCTATATTTCCGCAAAAGTTATACGAACTTTGAATTACGGCACTCACAATGTCGCTCATGGCGATACAATCTCTTCTGGCAAACGCTGCATTTGCGGCGGCACTGTTTATTACGGATTCAAGCTCCGCGCAAGAATCGTAGGCAATCATTTTTGAAACATCATCCAGATTTACATCTGAGGCAAGCTTTTTTCCGGCAAGATAATGTTTTACTATCTCTGCGGAATCTTTTGTATTAGGGACATTAAATGTTATTTTGCAGTCGAATCTGCCCGCACGCAGCAGCGATTCTGGTAGAGGATCAATATTATTTGCCGTTGCAATAACAAATACATCGGTTCCTTTTATATTGTCAAAAGCACTTTGCACTGCGGAATATTCCGGAGTGCTTCTGTTATGGTCGTCATCATTTACATCGGAAAATTTATCAAGGTCATCAAGGAACACTATACAGGGGGCTTGCTTTTTTGCTTTCTCAAATGTATTGGAAATTTCAGGTATAAATTCGGAATCATTTTTGTCGTGTCGAATTGTAAAGCTTGGCAAATCGCTTTCTTCGATGAAGCATTTTGCTACAAGCGTTTTGCCGAGACCGGGCTCGCCATAGAGCAGCACACCGCTTATGGGTTTTGCGCCGAGTGCTATATAGCACTCTTTGTTTTTGAGCATATCGCATATCTTAATAAGCTTGTTCTTGATTGAATCATATCCGATAATTTTGTCAAATGCAGTCATTGTATTTCCTACACAGCTATTTTTAAGACAGATGTAAACAAATAAGTTACATAAATTATATTATTAAAATCTTTTCTACAAACGTTTGTGCAATGATTATAACGCGCTTTTTTCAAAAAGTCAGATAATTTTGCCTGTTAAATAAAAAATATTTGTCGCTCAGCCGCTTGCTTTGTAAATTATAGTATATAAATGCCAATTACAGATTCAAATAACGGTTTAGCTCCTCGACTATTGATCCTTTCCAATATTCATAGTCGGGGTAATTTTTCGGGAACAGAGAAGAAATCTCCGGCTTTGGCAAAGCGCAGTTATGCCTTATGACATAATCTATGGCGTAGGCATATTCCTGAACAAACGCCTGCTCATCCATGCAGGCTATCATGGGGCATACCAAATCTGCGATTTGCCATACTTGTTTGAAAATTTGTTCAGCGTCTGCCTCGACGGCGCCAAGGTTTTGCATCCGCTCGAACACTTCCTGCGGTGTTTCTGCATATCCTGTGAAAATCAGATATTTGTATCTTTCGGTGGGGAGCTTCTTGTATTTTTCGCCGTCGCTTTTATAAACAAGTCGCGAAATATGTTCAAAGTAGTTCGCGGTAACAAACACCTGAGTCATATAATCATCGCTGTCAATGGTATAAGTGAAGCACTTCAGCAACGAAAAAATTGCGTGAACGCTGCTGTTAAGAGCTTCACTTTTTACTGCTTTGTACGATGTTGGAATTTGCCCGTAGTGCAAGTCGGAGTACTTCATTTTACGCTCCTTTGTGTTAGATTTTATTATTCGGAAGCAGACAATCCTGCCAGAACCATTCCGGCTTCCGTATAACCAAGAGGTATTGAATCTGCAGCATAACCTGCGGTTATTATCTGGTGATAAGCTTTTGCGAAAAGCTCAAGGTCAATTTCGCCTTTAAGGCAGTTGCTCAGTGCAATCAAAGTTTTCTGCTTACCGGTAAGCTTTTTTGGGTAAAATTCAAGATCCATATAATTATCCATACACTCGAAGTAGCTATTTTCTGCTTCGCTCAGAAAATAGCCATTATAACACATATCCGAGCTGTCTCCGTTTTTGCGAAGGCTGTCAACAGCCCCTTCGGCTTTAGCATAGTTATTTGGAATTTCATTCAGAACAAGCGGTCCCCCGCAAAAGCTTTTAACGCTTGGATACTCCGGGTTCCAAACGATGTCGCCCTTGTGAAACGGCGTAGGAAAGTCGAAGCACAGACCATCAAGAACGCGTTCATATATATCGCGATCTTCTTCGTTTTCAAACCGCATTAACATAAGCTTCATAATTTCAAAAGACGGTGAAAGGTACATATGTTGCTCTGACTCCGGATTGTCGAGCTGCATTTTTGTGCATCTGATATACAGCACATCATCGTCTTCGTCGGGTTTCAGCTCCGGCTCATATAAAGCATCGAAGCGGGAGAAAATCGTGCCATAATCACCGGCGTCAAAGCCACCGTCGTACTGATATTCAAAGCGATAAACCGATTTTTCGCCGTTACCGCCTGCTATGCCATAGCTTTCATCGCAAAATTCACGGATAAGCCTGTCCTCAAGCTCCATATACTTTTTTAAGAAGGCATGCAGGCTCTTTTGCGGAACGGTATTAAAACGTTCCGCAATTTCACAGTCGGGCATAGTTTCTATGAGGTCCTTCCATGCCGCGTGCTTTTCGCTGATGGGCGCGCTGTGGCACTGATAAATCAGCCAAGCCGCTTCAAGGGAACTGAATTCGTATCCCATGTCTTTAAGGTGCTTCCTCACGACGCCGGAATTTATAAATCTAAATATATCCATAGTTTTTCCTCCTACATGTTGTCACGGGTGTATTTGTAATGATTTGAACCGTCGGGTTTAATTCGAATTGCTTTTAACTCGTCATTTGTTACAAGCTCAAACGCTTCGATGATTTTGCAAAGAACATTTTCTTTGTTGATATTCGGATTTAGGAAAATGGTTGCCTTTCCATTCCGAATTTCGACCCGTCCGCGCGGGTAGTAATTGAACGGGCGACCTTCCGTAATGCTGCGGTTTAGGTACTCCCACTCTGCTTTGTGATTAAAGTTTTCTCCGGATTTTGAGCTGAAAATTGCTTGTGCTTTAGGATTTCCGTCGCCGTCGCATTCGACGGAAATGATAATAAGTTCAACGGCTTCTGCATCGGAATCCTTGCACCAGAAGATTTCCTTCCTCATAAAAACGTATTAGTCCTCTTTCGGCCAGCCCTGAACCCAATAAATACAGGACACAATACATCCGATTTTGATTTCTGCGCCGTCAGCGAATTCCGGGTGCAGCACAGCGTCATATTCGCCGCCGAGGCAGGAAATTGAAAAGAGCACATCGTCTTCATCAAAGCCGTACCGAACAGCGTCGCTATAGGTTTTTGTAACTCTGCCGCTCATAATGATTTGCGGAGATGGCGCAAAGCCTTCGCTGCCCGAGGCGGAGAACAACCCGGCAGGAATTATTGATTCTGCCGCCATGGCGGAATGCTCGTCTGAATTTTCATACTCTTCTTCGTTCGGATAAACATTCGGCGTGTCCGCACATTCAAAAATCAGCTCAAAATCTTGCTCTTCGCCGAAGGTTATATCCTCGGGAAGAATGTCCTGCGTTTCAATCGGAATAGGTAACGCGGCGCTTTCTCCGTAAACGGTGGCTTCCAGAATACCGCAGCCGCTTTCATCGGGTACAGAAACCCACTTGTTGGGCTTAACAGTCATATTTATCACCTTCACTTATCTCTATTTTAGGGATTAAATTATACATTACACAGTGCACCAAATTTGGTGCATTACATGGTTTTGAAAAGATCGGTTGCGTCTTTGCCACCGATGCTTATTTTGAAAGTTGAACCACCGCTTTTCCCGGGAAGAACGCAGTTAAAGTGGATGTTTGCGGTAAAAAGTGCATCGTTGCCGGGAATGTGAAGCAGACGTTCACCCTTGATTTCACATACCGGCGTTCCGGGAATTGTGTTCCCGAACTCAATTTCGTGTTTTTGATGCACTATAACGAGCCTGTTCCACTCTTCCGCGGTTCCCTCATAATAGACATCCTCCAATTTGTCACAGTCGGCGAAGGTTCCTTCTCTTATGGTGTGGATTTTGCGCGGAATAGTGATTCCTCTTAGTTCGCTGCATCCGCGAAACGCCCCGGCGGGCAAGCTTTCAATGCTGTGTGGCAAAATAATATCCGTAACATCGCTGCGGTTTGCGAAGGCGTCTTTACCTATTGCAACTACGGGAACGCTTCTGCCATATTCGTTGACTGTACGGCTAGGAATTTTAATAACACCCGAAGCATTTCCGACCGAAACGACCTTTAGCGGCAGCAGCGCCCGATTCAGCCACATAATCGCTAAGTCATATTTCAGCGAATCGGTATCCGGAACATCCTTAACAGCGTCATAGTATTCGTCAAAATTCATAACATTCATCCTTTCATAAAAAAGTGTCCGCCGATACGACGGACACTCAAATTATTGCACCATCGTTCAAGCATTAGCACCTTGCCGTTTGGCAGGTTGCTGTGCGGTCATGGGGCTTGTCCCTCGCGCACTCTATATGGAAATATTACGGTAAACAGAATAACACAGGTAAACATACAAAATCAACTAAAAACGGAGAAAATTTTTTGAAGTTGAAGCATTAAATTTTGGTTTCAGCAGCGGCATATTTTAATCTTCAAACATAAGCGAAGCTGTTTCTTTATCAAAGAGAGCGTTAACAATGTATCCTTCAGAAATATCAGAAACAGTGCTCCGAAGTATTGAAATTATCATTTCTGGGAATAAGCCTACCGTAATCGGCTTATGTCTGATGCTTTCGATAATTTTTTTCATAATATAAATCCCTCCCAAATTTCTTTTGTGCTATATATTATACCAGTTTGTATGTGCTAACTTTGGAACATAAAAAAGCAGACCGCTTTCCGCAGTCTGCTTCTTGGTCATTATTTTTCGTCTGAACAGCTTTTGCTGTACTTCTTTAAGCCACTTTCAAGAGATTTTTTTATTCGCGCTCTAAGTGATTCGGGAGAAATTATTTCGACATGATTTATGTATTGCATCGCCCAATATTCCATGGCGTTTGGGCTTGCTTTTATGCTGACTTTTACTTTGTTTTTATCATCATCATTTATGATGCGTGCCCCCGTGCCGAACCAGTCGACGATTTGGTCTATAATTACAACATCGGCGATGAAATCTATGCGCTCCTGCGTGTCGGTATACATATACGGCATATTGGAAGCGAGCTCTTTGTAATCAATCCCATTTTCGTAGCCTTTAATATTTCGGAGCGGAGTGGCTCTTTTGTCGGTAACAGCCATATTCGTTATGTGGTCCAAGCGATGAAACACCATGTTCTTCCAATATTCGCTGTACGCCATAAGGTAGTAGCGCTGGTTATGAAGAATCATCTGGTACGGACTGACATATTGCTGTGAAGTTTTGTGCAAGTGCTTGTCAGCACCGTACTTATTGTAATCATAGTGGAGCTGCAACCCATTTTCGATGGCATTGTCAATAAGTTCAATGTTATAGAAAAGCGACTGATTATCAGTTTTGCCCCAGTCGTTAACGGAATAAATGTGTTTAATATGGGATTTGAAGTATCTGTTTGAAAGGGCGCAAAGGCGATCAATCAAGTCTTTTGAGTGTTTGGCAGTGATATGTTTGCTGCTGAGTACGCTGTCAATCAGCAAACGAAGCTCGACATCTTCAAAGTCACGGCAGGCAAGATAGCTTCCGGCTTTGCATGATTCAATTTCAAATCCGACCTCTTTGAGCAATGAAATATTGCGGCTGATGGCTCTGCGCTCAATGGCAATGCCATATTCGCGCTCAAGGTGGCTTGATATTTCTTCCTGGGTAAGCGGGTGATTGCAGTCGCTGTATTCTTTGAAAATCTGTAAGATTCTTATCAGCGCGAGTTTTTTCGGCTCAAAACAATCCATAATATTGACTCCTTTATGACGAAGCAGAGCGTAATTTCTAATAGATGAATATGTTTATGCTGCTCATTTTACGCGATTTTTCCGCCGCAGCCAAGTGCGCGGCGGAAAAATGAAGTTTGACTCCGTCTAAAAATTCTGCGGAGGAGGTCACTCATCACACCGGAAAATTTGCGGCGGCAAAAGAAGCCTTATTCAGCCCAGAAAACCCTGCCGGGTTTTCTTTCGGCAGCCTTAGGCTGCTCGCAATCGGCATAGCCGACTGCGCAGTGGCCGATGCCTTCCCATTCGCCCTCGATGCCGAGGTCGCGGAGAAGCTGCCGGAACTCAGGCTCTTCAAATTCCTGCTTTGCGCGGTGAATCCATATGCTGCCAAGCCCGAGGGCGTGCGCGGCAAGCATCATATTACCCATAACAAGGCTGCCGTCATAGACGCGGTTTGCCCAGTCCTTTTTGGCAAGCACGATGAGAATCGCGGGTGCGCCGTAGAACGGGTCAAAGCCCTCATCCCAGCCGCCGATTTTTCTGTTTGCGTCGGAAATTCTGTCCCGAAGCTCCTTATTCGTAATCGCAAGGGTCAAGGTCGGCTGAGAATTCTTCGCACTGGGAGCATAAAGTCCCGCTTCGATAATCTGCTCAAGCTCCGCCTTCGGCGGCATATCGGGTTTAAACCTCCTTATGCTGCGGCGTTCCTCCATAGCTTTGATAATTTCGTTCATCTGAATACCTCCTTCGGCAAAAAAGGCGACCTGCACCACTCGGAGCAAATCGCCTCTGTTTTCAATGTTCGATAATTCATTATAGCCGTATTCTCGCCGCCCGTCAAGTGAACTTTTTTGCTTCTGCGGCAAAACGAACTGCATACGCACAAAAGCCCGCCGTTTTAGGCGGGCTTTTGCAATACGCAATTCGCAAATATA
>OIWT01002574.1_pt1 | contig 18367 bp, 16 predicted proteins | sample 1587701 | NCBI WGS metagenome assembly OIWT01 (sample SAMEA3888904, study PRJEB22519) | human gut metagenome | biome: human gut; feature: human-associated habitat; material: faeces | place: Denmark | collected 2009
GCCTAAAAGGGGTCAATCGTATAGTTAGTAGAAAAATGATAAATTTGAGTTATGAGGCTCCGAAGGTAGAGATTATCTTCGTAGAAGCGCAGCACTGTTTTGCCGCCTCGTCGGAGTATGTGTCAAGCCCTAAGGGTCTTGATGAGTTGAACGCAGTGGATGCGGATTGGAATTAATTATCGCCAGGGTATGAAAAGATTATTTTTAGTATGTTGTGGAATGTTCGCGGGTCTGGTGGGCCTTACGAACTGTACGAAAAACGAGGTGGTGACTCCTGACGTGGAAAGCGTGGATTTCACAGCCTGTATCGAAGACGTAGACACTAAAACTGCGCTCAACGGCTTGAATGTGAATTGGGCAAAGAACGATGAGATAGGCATTCAAGTATCTCGAAACCACACTCAGAATGCGTCTTCTTCTAAGGCGACGTATTCAAGCACTTACGGAGTGTATAGATTGGCCGATGAAGCCGCAGGTTCTAACGTGGGAAGGTTTACTTTCAGCGACGGTAAAGAGAAGATCACGGGCGACGAGGAGTTCTTCGCCTTCTACCCGGCAAAGTATTGTAAGCCTAATGTAGGAAACGGCTATTTTTATGTGGAATTCCCGTCTAATCAGAATTACGAAGACGTAATGGGTGGGAATCTTCCGCTTCCTATGTATGGCGTAGGAAATAATAGAAATGTCGAATTTAAATACGCCGGAGCGGTGATAAAGCTCCGTGTTTGGGCCGAGGAAGAGCTCGAGGCACACTCTTGCGTGTTTAGTGCCTCAGGACTTTATAAGAAGGCATTCACTTTCATTAAGAACGGGAAGTGGGAGTCGCTTCATCCTGCCTACAATGTGGAAAACCTCAAGTTGTCTATGAGCACGCCTTTGAAAATCAGTACGGACGCGAATAATCCTACCGAGATATTGATGGTGCTTCCGCTTTCCGGGGAGAGGACTTTGAAGAATCTCAAATTTTCCATCAACTGTACTCGCGGCGGCGCTGAGCTGAAGAAGAGGAGTGATCTAAAGATACAGCCTGGAAGTTTGGTTACTTTCCCTGTAACTAAACTGAAACTCGAGACTACCAGAATGTACGTAGATGAATTAGAATGTGAGTTTGACGTGGAATGGCTAAAGACGGCGAAGACTTCAGTTAAGGTTACTATGCCTGAAAGTTCTCTGCTTAGAGAAAATACGGAGTTTAAACCGCTTATGGAGGCTACCAGAAGCCTTATTGAACCTAATCATCAGATTACCCTAGACTTGAGCGAGACCCGAGTAGAAGGTGGTATTTTAAACGGACTTGATGGTAGCCAGTATATAGGCTTTTGCGGAGGAAGCAATCACGAAAACGGCATAAAGAACATTTCTGAATTCCGCCTTCCGCAGGGGATAACTCAGATTTTGAACCGCGCTTTTGCATATAGTGACTATACTAAGATAGTCGTGCCTGCCTCCCTTACGCATATAGCAGGTAGTCCGTCAAATGGCTGTGACAGGATGGTCTGGGAAGTGGCTCCGGGTAACAAGTCTTTCAAAAGCGACGATAAGGGAGCTCTTTACGACTTCGCTATGACCACTCTTATGGTGCTTAACGGTGGAAGTGGCAGCACCTACACTATACACGATGGTACTACTACCATTAGGGGATGGGCACTTTACGAGAATTCCGTAATCGAGTCGCTTACCATTCCTGCCAGCGTAACGACGCTTTCTGCCGACTGCATCTCCGGTACGCCGAACCTTACCACGATTACCTGTCTGGGCACGACTCCTGCTGCGATTAAAGCAAACACAGGAGCGAATAGGGTCGGCCCTAAAGACAAGGTGAAGACCCTTTACGTACCTAGGGGCTGCGTAGATGCCTACAAGACCGCTTGGAAGGTCCTTCTGGACGAAGGAAACTGGGAGGTAAAGGAAATCCCCTCTAATTAGTGAAAAATAGTCTTTGTTCATATCGTAATTTTATGTAAGTTTGTGGAAGTGAACCATATATTTACGTAACGATATGAACAGAAGACTGATTTTAACCACTTTCGCATTTTTAATTCCTCTCTGTGCATTTGCGCAGAAGAATGCGCCTAAATTCGGCAAGGTCTCAAAGGCCGAGGTCGAAATGTCCTCTTATGAAAAGGAACCTGAGGCTGAGGCGCTTTATATTTACGATAAGAAAGATGTATTCTATCAGAATGACTTTTCATTCTGTTACGATGTCTATGTTCGTATAAAGATATTCAATAAGGAAGCGCTGGATCTGGCGAACGTCGAGATTCCTTATATGTCGTATGGTGATTCTTCCGAATCGATAAAGGGATTAGATGCAAATACCTATAATATGGTGGATGGGGCAGTCGTAAAGACCCCTATGTCTAAGAAGAATGTCTTTACCGATAAGGTCAGCGATCACCTGGCCGTGGTGAAGTTCTCTCTTCCCGAGGTCCGCGAAGGAAGTGTGATAGAATACAAGTACACCTTGAAGACCAGGTACTTTTCCCGCTTGGGAAGATTTGACATCCAGCATGACTATCCAGTCCTGCACTCTCTTATAGACATAAACCTGCCTGAGTTCATAGGCTATATGATCAATTCCCATGGTCTTTTATCATTTGACATAAATCAGGAGTATAGTGACAACATCTTCCGTCTCGGACGCACTTCCTATGCCGTCAAACGCATTTCTACCTATAATGACGACGTGCCTTCGATACGAGAGGAGCCTATGGTGTGGTGTCTGGATGATTTCAAGATGGGATTTGAGCTGGAAGTTACCAGCATAGTGCTTCCCGAGGCTCATATATTCGAATCCTATGCTACCGACTGGGCCAGCGTTAACGAGAGTTTGCGTAAGTCGGACTTCGGAAGGCAGCAGAACGCCAGAAATCCTTTAGCCAAAGAGGTAAGCGAGATCAAACAAAAGGATATCCCTGAAACCGATAAGATGCGCGAGGTGCTCACTTTAGTTAGAAATCGCATCAAATTCGACGGAAGGGTAGACCTTATGCCCAATCCTCCATCGAAGGTGGTAAAGGACGGAATAGGCAGTATGGCAGACATAAACAATGTCCTGTCATTGGCCCTAAGGGATTGTGGATTCCGAACCGACATCATCCTTTTGAATCCGAGGACAAGGGGACGCCTCTCCTTCTTCCCGTCTCTTAATAAGATAGATACTTTCATAGTCTGCGCTTACGATTCCGAAAACAATCCTTACTATATGGATGCCACTGACAGGGGTTCGGACCTTAATGTATTAGACCCTAATCTATTAGTGGATAAAGCCCGTGTCTATAGGGAAGTGGGCCAGGGAGGATGGGTGGACTTGTCTCATCCTGCTAAGAATACCGACAGGTTAGTCCTTAATGCCGAATTCGACGGAGAGGGGAACATAGTGGGACATTTGGGACGTATATTGACGAACCAGGAAGCCTATTCATTCAATAAGCAATATAACAAGGCCGATTCCGAGGAAGATTTCATAGAGCGCGAATCGAAGGTATATAAGATGGAGCTTGACAGCTGCACCTTTGCAGGTCTGGGAACGACGAAGGTTATCGAGTCCGCAAAATTCGTAATGCCGGCCGAGAGCTATGGAGACCACATTTATATCGCTCCTATGCTCGTAGAGGTTATGGACGAGAATCCGTTTGCAGAACAGGGGCGCAAGCTTCCTGTGGAGTATAGCATCATCTCCAACACGGCAGTCCAATTCAGTATGACCCTTCCGGAAGGGTACGAGCTGGAGGAAGCGCCACAGTCTTGCAGAATCTTCGCATGTGGAGGTGACGTGCAGTTCACCTTCCTTTCGGACTGTAAGTATGGAAAACTGATGACCCGTTTCGTACTTACGGTTAACAGAGTGATTTTCAGTGCGGAGGAATATGCCGATTTAAGTCAGCTCTATGCTAAGGCTTACGAGCTTTCGAATTCCAGAATAGTTCTAAAAAAGAGCGAGGATAAATGAAACGATTGATATCTCTTTTAGCGTTTTTAGTCTCCGTAGGCGTTTTCGCCCAGGATAAGAGTGCCGATGCCATAATTTTGCGAAATGACGCCACCTTTACCGTAACAGGGAAAAACAAGGCAGTCTATAAGAACACCATAGAGGTTTTTCTTACTAAGAAGGCGAGCTATTGTGCCGATTTCTCTTGTGTGGTGAATAAGGGAAGTACGAAATTGGTATCCTTCTCGGGAGTGGTTACCGATGCCACGGGAAAGACGACTAAGGTGAAAAAGAAGGACCTCGTGTATACCGAGTATTCCGAAGGTCTGTCCGACAGCTTCCAGACGTGGATGTATTCGCCTGACATTCTTCAATACCCGGCGAAGGTTACCTACACTTACGAAAAGCAGTATACCGATGCCGTTTTAGGATATGATTCGTTCCTTCCATTGCCTTTCGGAGATGGCGTAGCCGTTAACGAAGCCAGCTATACCCTTACCGTTCCTTCCGAAGACTGTTTTAGGTTCAAGCAGTTGAATATGCCGCAGGTAAGTCCTGAGCATACTTCCACTAAAGAAGGCGAGGTGTATGTGTGGAAGGTAAAGGATTTGCCTCCTATGAAGGTAGAGAAGTATTCTCCACCCCTGAATGACCGCGTTCCGAAGGTGATGTTTACGCCGAGCGAATTCTCTTATGAGGGGAATGCCGGTTCGGGGGAGAATTGGCAGTCTATAGGAAATTGGCTCTATTCCCTTATCGAGGGCAGGAACGTCCCTACTCCGGAAATGAACGCGCTGGTAGAAAGGTTGACGGAGGGCGCCGAGGACGATATGGAGAAAATCAGGAGACTCTACGCCTATCTCGGTCAGAATACTCGATATGTGAGCATACAGCTGGGTCTGGGAGGTCTTAGGCCTATCGCTCCGGAGTCCGTATTCAAGAATAAATTCGGGGATTGCAAGGCGCTTACCCTTTTCCTTCAGACACTTTTGAAGAGTTGCGGGATGGAGTCTTATTATACCGTGATTAATATGGGTGCCGACCGTATGATGCCGGATTTCCCTTCTCTGGCTACGGCGAACCACGTCATACTCTCCATCCCTACTGCTCAGGATACGTTATGGGTGGAATGTACTAATCCTGACGTTCCTTTAGGTTACATACATAGCGAAATCGCAGGTAATCACGCGCTTATAGTAAAGAAGGACGGCTCTTATGTTATCACGCTCCCTAAATATCCTGACAGTGCCAACCGATGTGATATGAAGGCCGTGGTGGATTTGAGAGCCGACGGAAGTGCTTCCGCTAGGGTAAACGAATGTGGCCGTATGGATTTCTGGGATTCTTACTATTCGCTTTCGAGGATGAACGAGGTGGATAAGACGAATAGCATATTGGCCTCCAACTCCCTTCCTAAGGCAGAGCTGTCCGACATTAAGGTGGAGCTGAATTCGTCGGCCGAGCCTTTCGGGGAATTGTCTTATAGTGCTGCCGTCACAGGTTATGCCAGCGTTACCGGTTCGCGACTTTTCCTGACGGCCAATCCGTTCCAGTATTTCGGGGACGGAAGGACACCGGCCAAGCGATTTAATGACTTGTATTTCAGGGTGGGATATGATATGGATCAATCGATAGAGATAAACCTCCCCGAAGGATATGTGGTTGAGGTCCTCCCGAAGGGGGAAGACTTCGAAAACGAGTTCGGCGCTGTGCATTTCGAGTGCGCTCAGGAGCAGGATGGCGATAATGTAAAGGTTAAGATTACATTACGCTACATAACGAAATCCGGGACTTTCTCGAAGGATATCTATAGTGACTATCGCGCCTTGAAAAAGAGTATTTATGAGGCGTGCTCGGCTAAGATAGTTCTAGTTAAAAAATAAGACCGGAACTTTATAGTCCCGGCCTTTAGAAGCTTTATTCGCCGCAGTGGCAATCATCGCCGCAGTGACATCCGCCTTCGCCCTCGCATTGGCAGTCATCTCCGCAGTGGCCTTCGCCTTCGCCTTTATGGCAGTGGCATTTGTGAGCGAGCCCGTGCTGGAGCTCCTCTTCTGAGGCATCCCTTACGGAAACCACGCTTCCGGTGAAGTGGAGGGTCTTTCCTGCCATAGGGTGGTTGAAGTCCATAAGAACCGAGTCCGGTTTTACTTCCTTAACGGTTCCTTGAACCACGCTGCCGTCGTCGCTAAGCATAGGGATGATGCGGCCCACTACCAAAAGGTCTTCGCGAACCTGCCCGTCCATCTCGAAAGCGCTCTTAGGGAGCTCGAAGATGTAGTCTGAACTGTATACACCGTAACCTTCCTCCGGGCTGAGGGTAAACTCGAAGCTTTCACCTACCTCTTTCCCGGCTACTTCTTCTTCGAAGCGAGGAAGAAGCATTCCTGTTCCGTGAATGTACTCCAATGGTTTTTCGGCAGTAGCCTTGTCTGCCAGGGCTCCTTCTACAGTCAACTCATAACTGAGAGCCACTACTTTTTTCTGATCTACTTTCATATTATATCGATTGTTTATTCTCCGCTAAAATCCACATCGTCAAATGCCAGCGTAGGAATAAGCTTGCTCATGTCCTTACGCACGTCGTCTCCGGCATATTTGAGATGCGACCACAAATCTACGAAATTACCCGTAATCAGTATTTCGTTAACCGGACGGCCTATCTTTCCGTCCTTGAATTCGAATCCTTCCACTCCGTAAGAGAAATCTCCGGTCGCGCTGTTACAGTTTCCTCCGTTAAATCCCGTTACGAGTATTCCCTCGCCACACTTTTCGAGAATGGCCTTTTCGTCCAGACCGGCCTCGCTCGCAAGCAGTTGAGGTCTGGTCGCGTCCTCTATCGTAGGGGCGAGTCCCATTTTATTCGCGATGTAAGTGTTTATAAAATAAGTCTTGACCTTTCCGTTTTCTATTATGGGAAGCGTTCTGGTCGCCACCCCCTCGCTGTCGAAAAGCCTCGAGCCGCTCTCTCCCTTGCGGTGCGGTTCGTCTATGATGTTAAGCATAGGCGAGAAAACCTCCTTGCCCAGACTATCCATCAAGAAACTGTTATCCTGCTGCAGGGAATAGCCTCCCAGAGCGTTAAGCAGGGGAGTTACGAGCCTCGGCGCCATCTCTCGCCTTACGACCATAGTGCGCTTTCCGCTATGTGTAGAGCGCGAGCCTATCTGCTCCACGGCCTTTTCCAGAGCCGCCTGTCCTATCCGGTCGAAGTCGAAATCTTTAAGTTTCGGACTCGAGGTCCACCAATAGTTACTGTATTTGCTTCCGTCTTCGGCCTCGATAGTCACCTCCGAAGCGTACTCGAACGAAGTCTCTGCGTGCCTGCAGAACAGTCCGTTAGAGTCTATCGTGATGGAATCGAATTCGGAGTCGCTGTATTGGCCTTCCTCCGAGATGATTCTAAACCCTTCGTGCGGCATTGCGAGGTCGAGGCAGTAGGCCAATGCCAATCCTTTCCTGCGCTCGCTGTCCATCTGCTCGTATTCGGGGTCGTACAGTCCCATTTCCATGCCGCTGAGTGCGTCCTTGCAGCACCTGTCGGGCGCCGGAAGAGCCCTGCAATCGTCCGTTTCCAGAACTCTCGTGATCTCGGCAGATGTGTGCACGAATCCTGCCAATTCCTTCTCGTCCAGTCTGTTAGTGGAGAATGACGCGAACTTTCCGTCTATGAAAAGAGACAGGCTAAGACTCCTGTCCAAGCAGTGCGTGACCTTGTCCACTTCGCCGTTCAGCGTATCCAGAAGATCGGAGGTGCTCTTGTTAATCGTCACCCTGCAGTGCGTAGCCCCTTCCTTCATAGAAAGCTCCAGGCATTTTTCTGCCAATCCCAATTCCTCTTTGCTTATCATAATCCACCTCCTACTGTCAGGTTTTTAATCAATACCGACGGGATTCCGCAGCTAACAGGAGCGCTTTGGCCCTTTCCGCAAGTCCAGCGGCCCTCGTCGATTTTCAAGTCGCCCGCCACAGCCTCTATGTCCGAGAGTGCCTGTGGGCCGTTACCGATTATGTTTACGTCTTTTATAGGCATAGTGAGTCGTCCGTCTTCTATCAAGAATCCGCTCTTTACATAGAAGGTGAAGTCGCCTTCGCCTATCTTCACTTCGCCGTTCGCGAACTCGTCTACGAAGATGCCGTTACGGGCTCTGCGGATGAGGTCGTCCAACGTCCCGTCCGAGCCGTTCTCCATATAGGTGGAGCGCATTCGGGGGATAGGATTGTACCTAAAGGACTCGCGGCGGCCGTTTCCTGTGGGTGCCACGTCGAAATAGCGCGCGCTGATGCGGTCGTGAAGGTAGGAAGTGAGCACTCCGTCCGTTACCATATAGGTCTTTTGGCCCGGAACGCCCTCGTCGTCGAAGTTAAGGCTTCCCCTAAGGCCGGGAACGGTGGCGTCGTCTACTATGTTTATCCCCGCACGACACACGCGGCTTCCCATCTTGTCGGAGAAGATGGATTGGCCCTTACGATTGAAGTCGGCCTCGAAGGCATGCCCCATAGCCTCGTGCAGCAGGATTCCGCTCGCACCGGCAGCCATTACCACACTCATCTGTCCTCCCGCGGGGCGCTTGGCCTCGAACATCGCGTCTATCCCGGAGGTCAGTCTTGTGGCCAATTCCCTTACCAATTCATCGCTGTAGAATTCCGCACCCTGGCGTAGGCTCTTCGAAACGCTCTTCGTCTGGATGGAGTCGCCCTGTTTGAATACCACCGTGGCGTTCAGTGAGCAGAGCGGGCGCAAATCTTCCGTTAGTTCGCCTAAGGAGTTGTACATCAAGATCTCGCTGATAGAATAGGAGAGTCCGGCCACTACCTTTATTACCCTGGTGTCTGTCGCCCTGATGGCGCTGTCGAGCTTCCGGAGCAGGGGTACGAAGCCACTTGGCGGGGCCTGGCGTAAATCTTCCTTCATGGGGTAGAAGTCGTTCATTCCCTTTATTTCCACTCCTTTATAGCCAGCACGGGTAGGGTCTCCGGCAGAGTTGCTTATGGCGCTTGCTGCCTGGGCCGCCTTTAAAAGTGAAGTGTAATCCGTAGATTCCGAGTAGGCATAGCCTGTCTTTTCGCCGTTAAGAACGCGTATTCCGCATCCGTAGTCTCTGTGATAGCCACCGCTTGTCACCTCGCTATCCTTTAGCATAAGGGACCAGATGGTGGTGTTTTCGAAAAACAGGTCGCAATAATCTCCTCCATTACGTAGTGCTTCCTGGGTCAGATTCTCCAACTGATTCTTCCGGATAGCAAATGTTTCTAATGCAGGCATATTTTTCTTCGTCTTTTATTTGAATGTTATTTTGGGTACCCTCCGCCACCACGGCAAAAGGCGTTTTGGAATTGTCGGCGAGAACCCATCTGTCCACTATGGGGGCGTAAATCTCGAAGAAGTACTTGACGCCCATAACGTAACGTCTGCGGATTACCTCTTCGGGGATATTATGTCCGCCGCTTTCCACTCTTTTCTTTACTCTTTTTATGGCCAAATCGACGGAATTAAGCCAGAAATACAGGAGTGTGACCTCGTAGCCGAGCGACTTTGCCTCGTTAATGGTGTTCGTAAGCGAACGCGTCGCGAGAGTCGTTTCTATGATGAAGTCGGCTTTCCTCGAAAGCATATATTTGATTTTCATTAACATATAACGACTCGCCATAACCGAGGCCGCTGAAGGATTGAACGGAGAAAGGCTCTTGGCGAACTCGTCCGAATTCACCAACTCGCTGCATCCGATAAGGTCCGGAAGCAGACTATATGAGGCTGTAGTCTTTCCTGAGCCGTTACAGCCCGAGAGTATGAACAATCTAGGCATCCTTACTTATTAGTTACTCCATATCCGAACAGCGCGAAATCACCGAGCAGAGGGTCGTCCGGCCATATCTCCTTGAAGGCGTCGGTAATTTCCGTCGCCGTCCTAATGTCTTTCGCTTTTCTCGATGTAAGCCCCAGGGCAGATGCTTGCGTGTAAACGTGCACGTCGAGAGGCATCGTAAGTTTCGAAGGCTCTATTCCTTTCCAAAGTCCCAAGTCCACCTTTCCGTCGCGGCGCACCATCCATCTGCGCATCATATTGATTTTCTTATTCGCAGCGTGAGCATCTTCCTTCTGGCCGTAGACTCTGGTCCTTATCTCGTTTACGCCGAACTCTTCGATGGAAGCCCTCTCGGCGTAAATCTCGCGCAAATTCTTGCAGATGCGGGCCGTTTCGCTCCATTTGATGGTCCTGTGCAGGCTCGTGTCGTCGTCGCGATAATCGCCGGACATCACATAGTCGTACGGGTGCCAATCCATCTGCTCGAACAGCCTGGTGCAGTCCCTGACTATCATCTGTCTTCTTCCCCAGGCCAAGTGGGCCGCGAATATGGCAGCTATCTCTATGTCCTGAAGTGCGGCGCCGCGTCTTACGAATTCGCGCGGAAACTGAATGGGGTCTTCCGAAAAATAGGCGAGATCGTTATAGATACCCGCCCATTCGATTAGTTGAGCCTTTACTTCTTCTCGCATTCGGGAATGCTCTTGAGAACTGCCTGAAGGTATTCCCATACTTTCTCTACCGACGGGATGTATGCACGTTCGTCAGGGGAGTGAGGACTCATAAGGGTAGGTCCGAATGACACCATGTCCCAGTTAGGGTAAGCCCCTGAAAGAATACCGCATTCAAGTCCTGCGTGAATGGCCTTAACCTCAGGCTCTACTCCGTAAAGTGCTTTGTAGACATCCTTCATTACGCTGAGTATCTCAGACTTAGGGTTAGGCGCCCAGCCTGAGTATGCGCCGGTAAACTCTATCTTCGCACCTGCGAGCTCGAACACTGCCTTCATCTTTTCGCAAAGGGCTTCCTTAGCTGTATCTACAGAGCTTCTAACCAAGCTCTTGACTTCGTATTTTCCGTCCTTGACCTTAACTATGGCCATATTGTTCGATGTCTCCACGAGTCCAGGGATGGATGCGCTCATTCTCTCTACTCCGTCAGGACAAGCCGTAATGGCTCTAAGAATGGTAAGCGCGTCTTTTTCGTCTGCGTAAGGAGCGTCGCACTCTGTCTTCTCGAGCGAGATGGACATGTTAGGGTCTGTGACTGCGTATTCCTTAAGAATCTTTTCAGCCTCTGCCTCGATTAGGGCGCGAGCCTTGGCCTCATCCTTAACGTAAAGCGTCGCAAAGCACTCGCGTGCTATGGCGTTACGAAGGGAACCACCTTCGATCTCTACGAGTTTGACGTCTTCGCCGGCGAGCAGTTTGAGAAGAATTCTGCTGGCTATCTTGCTGGCATTTGCCCTGTACAGAATGATGTCCATACCGGAGTGGCCTCCCTGACAACCCTTTACGCTGAATTTGAATGGGTGGTAACCCTCCGGACGAGCTTTCGTACCGTAAGTGCCGCTAACTGAAGCGTCTACGCCGCCCGCGCATCCTACATACAATTCGCCTTCGGTCTCGGAGTCGAGGTTAAGCAGGATTTCGCCTTTCAAGATGCCCGGCTCGAGAAGCTGTGCGCCCGTCATACCGGTCTCTTCGTCGTAGGTGACGAGAATCTCGAGCGGTCCGTGAGGAATGTCGTCGCTTTCTGCGATGGCCAATGCCAATGCCACTCCCAAACCATTGTCTGCACCCAGGGTGGTGCCGCAGGCTTTAAGCCAATCTCCCTCTACGCGGGTTTCGATAGGATCGTTAAGGAAGTCGTGAACTTTATCGGCGTTCTTCTGAGGTACCATATCCATATGACCCTGAAGTACCACACCTTTACGATTCTCGTAGCCGGCAGTGGCAGGGATGCGGATTATGACGTTACCTGTCTTATCGGCAAATGTTTCGAAATTATGCTCCTTTCCCCAATTGAGGAGGTATTCCCTTATCTTTTCCTCGTGCTTCGAAGGACGTGGAACTCGGGTTATCTTGTAGAAGTTATCCCATACGATAGATGGGGTCAAGTCTTTAATAGTCATATCGATATGTATTTAAAATTAAAAATTCATCATTTCGTTTACACCTAACTGGTAAACTGGTACTCGCAAATGGCATACCACGTGGTCGTAGTAGTAGATTTTTACGTTGCATACGCTTGGTACGCAGTAGTAGATGGTCTGCCCATTAGCCGTGTCAGGGCGGGCTGCATTCAGTACGCAGTTAGCGTCCGTGCTGATTTCCAGATAGTAAGGAGTGCCTTCAGGCGAGCCGGCAGGGAGAACCCCCAGGCTTTCGCTGAAACAGAAGGCTTCGATTTTTCCCGATGTCTGTGCGGAAGGGAGAAAAACGAAACTGACACTTTGTCCGAAAGAGTGGACTGTAGGGGAGAACAGGGCGAGCAGTTTTTCCTCGGCCTTGTTAAGTTCTTCCACTGCGGAGCGGAGCGCTTCTCCGGAATAAGTGGCGTCGGTGTTACCGGTAACTATGTCGTAACGGTCTTCCCTGTATTTGGCTATCTGAGCAGCTGCCTTCTTGGCACTCTCAAAGCTCTTCTTTTCATTCTTTTCCAGGGATACTTCCTTTACCGGGAAACTCTCGGCGTGCGAGATGTCGTGGGTGGCGGATTCGCGGCTTTGGCATATATAGCCGGCATCCAGCAGCATCTTGAACTCGTCTCGATGCTCCGGAGTCAGATTGATGCTGTATCTTTTAGAGTGGTCAGCCTCGGTAGATGCACTGATGCTTATCTTCGAGATGCTGAAGTGGGTGCTGTCCTTCTCGATGTAGTCTATTCCGAGAAGGGATTTGCTGTAATGGGAGTAGGGACCGGCCTTTATGTCCTGTTCCATACTCTCTACTGTAACGGTGATGACTGTCTTGGGAATACAGTAGATTACTTGCTGACCTTTCTCCTTCTTCGCATAGAGAGGGGAAAGCGTCGTCAATGCAAGCAGAATGGTAATGATGTACTTTTTCATACTCGTTAACATTTTTTCCAGCGTTTGTGGGACCACAGGTAATTTCCGGGGTCTTTTCGGATGTCGCTTTCCAATAGTTCGTAGTATCGGTCCATAATCTGCTGCACCGTCATGGTGGAAGCATTGTCGCAGATGGTCTTGAATTCCATCTCGTATTTCTTGTTTCCTTCGCGACGGGTCATCGAGAGATAGGTGACCGCGAGCGAGTATTTATTCGCCACTGTGGCACCTCCGCTCATAGTGCGGGTGCGCTGCCCCATAAAATCTACCATAATGTAGGATGGAGCCGAGAAATAAGGCCACTGGTCCGTATTCATAAAATAGAACATCTTCTTGTCCATGTGGGTGAGGATGTGTCTTATGATATTCGACGATTCCACCAGGTGTTCGAACTCCGGATGGCAGAACTTGCGGTTCTCCTTAAATATCTCGTCCCAGGTAGCATTCTTAAGTTTACGGTAGACTACGCCCGCATTGTCGAAGTCTACGGGCATAGGCTTATCCGTATAGTTATAGAAAGGTATTCCTCCATAGAGTTCCCAGTTTCCTAAGTGAGAGCAAAACACTATGGTGCCAGGGGCTGCATTATACAGCCTTTCTATCTCTTCAGGGTTCTTTATGGATACTATGTGCGAGCGGCGCAGCCTTTTTCCTTTACTTCCTCCGAACCAGATGGTTTCACATACTATCTGACCGAAATGGAGGTAAAAGGCCTTGACGATTCCCTTTCTTTCTTTTTCGCTTAATTCAGGAAAGGCATTATCGATGTTAGTCTTTACTACGGCATATCGGTAACGCACCACTACGCGGGCTATCCAGCCTACGAAGTGGGCGTTAGCGTAGTGCACTCCCAGAGGAAGCGCAGCGAAAAGCCGCATAAAAAATCTGATAATCCTCTTCTTCATTAGTCTTGGGTAGCTGCTTCGATCTTTTTAAGCATAGCGAACATAATCACTGCAGAGATAAGGCAAAGTCCGATGAGGATGCCCCAGTTCGCCATAAGAGGAATCTTGTTCCAGAGTTTCGAAGGAATACCGCTGAGGTAGTTACCTATGGCGGTAGCTGCGAACCATCCCCCCATCATCATACCCTTATACTTAGGAGGAGCGACTTTCGTAACGAAGCTCATACCCATAGGTGAGAGAAGGAGTTCGGCAAATGTCAGCGTAAGATAAGTGCTTATAAGCCAAGCAGGGCTAAGGAATGGCTGGGTCTGCGCGCCTAAATCCTTAGGCGATGTAAGTCCGTTGGACGCTACTGTGATGATTATGAATCCCAGGGCAGCCACGAGCATACCGAAGGCAATTTTCTTAGGGGCGCTTGGCTCCTTGCCTTTCTTTGCCAATGCTACGAAGAGGGCCATCGAGATAGGTGTGAGGGCTACGACGAAGAATGGGTTGAACTGCTGGAAGTCCGAAGGCTGAGCTGCGATAGTCTTAGGCATCTCTGCGAAGAGTGCGTAAGCGCCACCCCACAGGGCCAACGTAATGATTCCGGATATGATCTGGCCTTTCTTCGTTTCTGACTGGAATGCAGAGAACAAGGTGTAGATGGAAACTGCGATGAGTGCCAAGCTTCCGATGTTGAACCACAGTCTCATAGGACCTTCTACGGTGAGGTTGGTGTACTTCTTCGCGAAGAAGGTAAGCGCCGAACCATTCTGGTGGAATGCCATCCAGAAGAAGATTACTACTGCGAACACGAGAACGAGGGCGATGAGCCTGTCCTTAGTCTGCTTAGGGGTAAGTTCCTTAACCGGCTCGCTGGAAGCGGCCTTGGCCTGTTTCGTGTTTACGTCGGCGTGCTTGAACCATTTTCTGCAAGAGAAATAGATGGCGATGGAGAGAATCAGTGAGATGCAGGCCACGCCGAAGCACATTCCATAAGAGCCCGAAAGGGCTGCGAGGTATGCAGGGTCGGTATTGGCCGCGTCATAGACGAAACCAGCCTTAGAGAGCTGGAAGTTAGTGATGGCCTTAGCCATGGCAGGTGCGAACATGGCGCCGATGTTAATCGCCATATAGAAAAGGCTGAATGCGGAGTCGCGTTTCGCAGAGTATTTCGTGTCGTCGTAGAGGTTACCCACGATGACCTGCAGATTGCCCTTGAACAAGCCCGTACCCACTGCGATAAGGGCCAATCCGGCGAACATTACGTACTTCGCCACGCCTAAGTCTGCAATAGGGAATACCAGCGAGAGGTATCCGAGGAACATCACGCTGATACCTATCGTGACGCACTTGCCGTATCCTATCTTATCGGCCAATATTCCTCCGAAGAATGGCATAAAGTAAACGCCTGCGAGGAAAATGGCATAGACATTTCCCGCTTGTGCTTCCGTCCATCCGAATTTAGCCTGCATGAGAAGGGCCAGGATGGCGAGCATCGTGTAGTAGCCAAATCGCTCTCCGGTATTCGCGAGAGCGAGGGCAAATAATCCTTTAGGTTGTCCTTTAAACATATACTTAATTTAATTGTTATGCATTTATGTCGTCTGCCCTGGGCAAACCTTACAAATTTAATAAAAAATTAAAAAGTCTTACATATTTCTCGAACGCGCAGAATGGCATCTTCGACTTTTCTTTCCACTTCCTCTGCGGTGCTATAGTCCAGGTTGTGAGCTGAGACTGTAGTTACCTCGCCTAAGGACCATAGACTTGACAGCGCCTTCAGATAGGTGCTGCCTTGCTCGCGATAGTCTCCGTCTGCGATGTCCATTCCGCGGGTGGTAATGTAAAGAAGATGTTTACATTTGCAGAGTCCGAAGCAGGTCTTTCCGTTATCTGCGAAAGTGATGTTGTAAAGGGAAAGGTTCTCGAAAAAGGCCTTGAGAGCAGCAGGGAAGTTCATATCCCAGAACGGCTACCACTATCCTGTCGGCAGCGGCCACTTTCATAGCAGTCACTATCGCCTTCTCGTCCACTTCTTCGCTGCATCTTTTGTTAAATATGTCTCTGCTCAGTGGCTGGAATCCCAGTTCGTCCACGTTCAGAATTTCGATTTCATATTTTCCTTCCAATTCTTCGAGCGCGGCCTTCAGAATCCTCTCCGTACGGGACTCAGCGCGCATACAACAGTCTATTACAAGTAATTTGTTCATTTATATAGTTTATTTGCTTACCATCCGAAGATGTTTCTCAGGAGCCACCATAGCAGTATCACTACTAAGAGAATGTATATCACTGCTGGCCTCGTCAGCGCCTGATAGAGTCTTTCCATCTTGGATTTGAAAATTCCGCTTATCAGTAGCATCGCCATATATGGGATCAGCAAGAAAAGCAGCCCGTTATATCGGAACGCCTGGCAGAAATCGAGGTGTAGGAGCGAGTGTATGGCTCTCTGCGAACCGCATCCGGGACATTTGAATCCCGTAAGAGTAAAAAACACGCATCGCGGAAACCATTTTTCGCCTGACGGGTCGAAATGGAAGAATACGACTACTCCCACTAGGCATAGCAGTACTACGCCCGTTATGGCGGCTTTCCTCTGTAAAGGCTTCATCCGCTACTATATAGACGTGATTACATCGTCAATGTCCAGCTCGCTGACACCGGCCCAGATTAGTAGTGAAATCCAGGCCAATAATATCACCGCACTGCAGATAATGCCTGCAATACTGAAACCGCGGGCTCTTCTGCTGGCTTTTTCGGCTTCGTCATAAAGGCCTTTCTGGTATTTCGACGACACGTCGATGGCACTCAGAATTCCTATAAGTCCGAATGGAAGACAGCACATCGCCGTGCAGACTATCGAGAGGGCGAGATAGGTGCGTGGGCAAGGTCTTGCGAACTTGTAGCCCGCGTCTTCTTTTAATGCCGCTCCGCAGTGCTGGCAGAAAATGTCTTGGTCACCTACCGGAAATCCGCATTGTGGACAATACATCATAAATGGAACTATTTGAGATAATTACCGTCGCCGTCCTTATAGGTGTTGCAAGCGATCATTATAAGGTCTACGATGTACCAGATTCCGCAACCGCCACCGGTAAGTAGCATAAGGATACCTGTAGCTATGTTTCTAGTGTAGAATCTGTGAAGGCCAAGTATTCCTCCAAATGCGCATAAAAGAAGCGCGATGAGCCATCTCTCGTCGTTTTTAACTGGCGGCGTATAGCTCTGATTGGAAGCGTTTAGCGGCTGTCCGCATTTGGGGCAGAAAGAAGCGCCGTCTTCGTGGGGCGCACCACATTTAGGACAATACATCATAACTATGAAATTTAAGGTTTGTTTTTACACAGGACATTATTCCGAGTACTATGAGAAGTACGGCGTGGAGTTCGTGCTGAAGGGTGGCAAAAAGAATCCCGATGTTCCAGTCTATTCCATAAATGGCTGAAAGACATAGTGATATCAGATAGTGATAGGCTCCGACTCCTCCAGGTACCGGGATTACCGATGCGAGGTTTCCCACGGCTGCGAGCAGCAGGGCATCGTAGACGTTAAGTCCGGAAAGCGCCGGAACTGCCTGCAGGATAAAGTGGTACATCAATATGTAGAATATCCAGAGCAGCGCCGACAGTGCTAGAAATGCTCCCTTGTTATGAATCTTCCGGAACGAGATGAATCCTTGGCCGACACCGCCGAGGAAATTGGCCACGGCGCCGCATACCTTGTTAGCCCGTCGAAATCTGAAGCACAGGCAGATGATGAGCACTAATGCCGCGATTCCGCATCCTATCCACATCAGTGTGGTGCTGCTGCTTGTCACCGGTGCGACGATGTGCTGCGTGAAAAACTCGCCGATAGCATCGCTGCCGCTCAGTATCGCTATGAATGCCAATAGTATAATGGCCAATGCATCCCACGCCCGCTCCATTATTTCGGTGCCCAGGACGGCGTCGTAATTGGCCCCGCCCCTGCAGGCGAAGGCGCAGCGCACCAATTCCCCTGAACCGGAGAGGATGGCGTTCGTGAGGTTGCCGATGTTGTTAGCGTGCCAAGTGGTCCAGGTGCTGATGTTCGCATCGAGCGGCTTGAGCATCACTTTCCAGCGAAGGGCTCTAATCCAGATGGTCGCCAGAACGCAGAGAAGAAAGAGCACTATGAACCCCCATCGGGTACATTTCAGGTTTTCCCAGAAATCGGCCCAATTTATCCCTTTGAACGCCATATAGATAAGTGTTATGGCCAGCAGAAGGGAAACTCCCAGTTTCATCTGTTTTTTCAACTTGGTGCTCATAACCTCACAAATTTAGTAAAAATCAAAAAAATACCTGCATCATTTTAAGGTAACTTTTCGGTCTATCTGAGTTTTCCTAATTATGATTGACTCTACGTTATTTCTGGGATTTGTTGACCTCAGGTTTTTATTACTGATATTCGTTTACTCTCCGTGGCTTATCTCGTCTGCTTAGGACTGAAATGGTTGACTCGGCAGGGAGGTGCCATTCTACACGCTTCTGGGGCACAGTCGCTGCCAAAGTGATTTTGACGAGCTAGTATCTTTGGTTTCCCGTCCGGTATATCGTGGTTCTTGCCGGATGGCAGTGCCCTCAATGAGTTTTCCTGATTTTGGTTGACTCGATTGTGTCTTAATCCTAGAAGAAGTTGACTCTGG
>OIWT01002580.1_pt1 | contig 18323 bp, 9 predicted proteins | sample 1587701 | NCBI WGS metagenome assembly OIWT01 (sample SAMEA3888904, study PRJEB22519) | human gut metagenome | biome: human gut; feature: human-associated habitat; material: faeces | place: Denmark | collected 2009
GTTATTTAAAACCATCTAATAGTGGCAATAATAATCAGAATAACCAAACTAATGTTATAAATGAAATTACTAATAAAACTATTGAATATAAAAATATTTCAGTAGAAGATCTGCAAACTGCTGTGACAGAAACAGCCGAAAATTTAAAAGATGCGGTAATTGGAATCAGTTTAAAAGCTACCCACACTAGTCAAATTGGTGGTTCACTAATAACATCAGAAGATACTGAATCAATTGGTAGTGGAGTAATTTATAAACGCGAAGAAGTTCTTAATTCAGAAAATAAGTTAATTGGTTACAATTATTATGTGGTTACAAATAGACACGTAATAACTGGTTCAAGTAGTTCATATCAATATAAAGCATATGCATATTTAGGTGAAGAAGATGTTGAAATAGAAGCAGAAATTATTGGTTCTGATCCAAAAGTTGATATTGCTTTAGTTAAATTCCAACACACCAAATTAATTCAACCAGTTGAATTTGCTGATAGTGATACAGTTAAAAAAGGTCAATTTGCCATTGCAATTGGTAATCCCGATGGATATGAATATTATGGTTCAGTAACATTTGGTATTGTCAGTGGTGAATTAAGATATGTATCAGAAGATTTAGATTCTGATGGAACTAATGATTTTACCGCAACTTATATTCAACATGATGTAACAATTAATCCTGGAAATAGTGGAGGCGGATTATTCACAATTGATGGCAAATTAATTGGAATAAATACGATGAAAATAGTTGATGATAAAATTGACAATATGGGATTTGCTATTCCTTCCAATGTAGTTAAAAGTATTTTAGAAAAATATTTAGAAGTTGGTAAAACACCAGAAAGACCACGTATTGGTATGACTGGTATTGCTGTAAGAAATATTACAAATGCGGTAAGTGCACAAAACAATTTAAAAGAAATTCCTTCAATTATCGAATATTCTGGCATTAAACCTTATGGAATTTATGTTGTTGGAATTACTGGAAATTCATCAATTAGTAATAGCCCAATAAAAGTACATGATATAATATTAGAATTTGACGGAATAAAACTAACTAATATGAATATTCTATCGGCTAATTTAAATGGTTTAACAAAATATTTTATTGGCACTGAAGTAGAAGTAACATATTATTCACGTAGTCAAAATAAAGTTTTGAAAACAAAAATTACTCTAAAATAAACAAAAGAACTGTAAGTAGTTACCTTTGGGTTTACTTACAGTTTTTTATAATATAATATTTTGTCAAACAAAATAGTTTTATATGTTGATTTGTTTTATTTTATCTAAAAATATGATATAATGAACAAAGGTGATAATATGAATAATTTTATTGGTATATTTGATTCAGGAATAGGCGGTTTGAGCGTCCTTGAATCAATTAGAGAACTTTTACCACATGAAAATATATTATATTTAGCGGATGAAAAGAATTGTCCCTATGGAACAAAGAGCCTTGAAGAAGTAAGAAAAATTACTCTTGATAATATTAATTACCTTAAATCAAAAGGTGCTAAAATTATTGTTGTTGCATGTAATACCGCAACATCTTCAATAATAGATATAGTTTCTAAGGACGATAATAGTATTATTGGTGTAATTGAACCCACCGCAAACGCTGCTTTAAAACTTACTAAAAACAAAAAAATTGGTTTATTTGCTACAAATTTAACTGTCAAAACCAAGATTTATGAACAATTCTTATCTGGTGTAATGGTAAAATCAGAAGGATGTAGCGATTTTGTTACAAGCGTTGAAGCAGGTGATTTTAATAGTAATGAACTAAAAAAATCTATAATTAAGCATTTTGAAAAAATAAACGGTGTAGATACTTTAATACTTGGATGTACACACTTCAAATTTATCAAAAATACAATACAATCACTATATCCTAATTTAACAATTGTTGATAGTGGCATACCTACTACTGAAATGGTAATAGAAGCTTTAAATAAACAAAATATTGCTAATGAAAGCACTGGAAAAGGTAAAGTAGTATTTGAAACTAGTGGTTCGTTAGAAAAATCAAAAGAACAAATTTCAAAATTAATATTCAATTTTGATGAAATAAGAACAAAAAATTAAAAAAAGGAGATGGCAAAATGCTATTAACTGTTGAAAATTTATCTTTAACATTTGATAAAAAACAAATATTCAACAATGCTTCATTTCGCGTTTTGCCAAATGAAAAAATTGGTGTTGTAGGAAATAATGGTGTAGGAAAAACCACTCTAATTAATGTGTTATGTGGAAAAATCATACCCGATTCTGGAAAAATTGATTTTGACAAAAAAATTAAAGTTGGTTATTTGGACCAATATATAAATATTAATCCCAACGTTTCTATAAATAATTACTTAAAACAAGCTTTTCTTGGCTTATATGAAAAAGATGAAGAAATGAATCGTATGTTTGATGAACTTTCAAAAACTGATGATGAAATAATAATAAATAGATATGTTAGATTAACAACACAAATACGTGAATATTTAGAAAGCAATGACTTCTATGCAATTGATTCAAAAATAGGTCGCATTGTTTCAGGTTTAGGTATTGTTCAATATGGATTAGATACCTTAGTTGGTAGATTATCAGGTGGTCAAAAGGTTAAGGTTGCTTTAGCAAAATTGTTATTAGAAGAACCAGATTTGTTAATATTAGATGAACCAACAAACTTTTTAGACACTGCTCATGTTGATTGGTTAGTTAAATATTTAAAAGAATATAAAGGAAATTTCATAATTGTATCGCATAATCAAGAATTTTTAAATGATGTTGTTAACGTGATACTTGAATTAGAATTTGGTAAAATCACCAAATATAAAGGTAATTATCAAGAATATCGTTTAAAAAAATTAATGGCTGAAGAAGATTATGAAAGACGATATAATGCTCAACAAAAAGAAATCAAAGAATTGAGTGCATATATTGCTAAAAACAAAGTTAAAACTTCCACCGCAAGACAAGCGGCAAGTCGTGAAAAGAAGTTAGAAAAAATTGAAGTAATGCAAAAACCAAAAAGTAGTGACATTCATTTAAATCTTAGTTTTAATTATTCACCGATTGGTTCAGAACGTTTCTTAGTTGTCAAAGATTTGGAAATAGGTTATGATTTTTCACTCCTTCCACCTATTGATTTTGAAATAAGAAGTGGCACAAAACTTGCAATTACAGGGTTTAACGGTATTGGTAAATCAACCTTGTTAAAAACACTAGTGGGAATTTTAAAGCCAATTTCGGGTAGTTATCATTTTGTCGATAACGCTAAAATAGCTTATTATGAACAAGAAAACAATTTTGATGATCCCAATATTACCCCATTACAAGAAATTCAAAATATTTATCCAAGCATGACACATCAAGAAATTAGATCTAAACTAGCAAGAGTTGGCTTAACGGGTAATTTGGCAATCCAACCAATCAAATCTATGAGTGGTGGCGAACAATCCAAATTAAAACTTTGTAAAGTTATGATGCAAAAAGCAAACATTTTGGTGTTGGATGAACCGACAAACCACTTAGATAAATTTGCTAGAGAAGATTTGTTGGTTGCCCTAAAAAAATATAATGGTACAGTTATTTTTGTAAGTCACGAACGTGATTTTGTTGATAAACTTGCAACGAAAGTTTACAGCATTGAAGATTTATTAATAAATTAAATATAGGTGAAAAAATGAATACAATCCATCTAATGGTCGGAATCCAAGGTAGTGGTAAAACGACTTTTTCTAAAAAACTTTCAGAAGAATTAGGTATTAAAATCATTTCTACAGATGAAGTAAGAAAACAAAATCCCAATATCAAAGAAGAAATGGTATGGCCTCTTGCATATGACATGTGTGCAAATGAAATAAAAAGCAATAAAGATGTAATCTTTGATGCTACAAGCATAACACCAAAAGTACGTAAACGTCTATATGATAATATTAAGGAAAGAACAAATAATTTTCAAATTGGGTGTTATTTCTTCAAAGTCGATGTAAAAGTTTGTAAATCAAGGGTTGCAAAACGTAATAATATTGAAGGTGAAATCAATTTACCTTTAGAAGTAGTTGAAAAATTTAATAATTCATTGGTTTTTCCTACTTATGATGAACCAATAGTATTTATTAAGGTAATAAATGAATTAGGAAATATTGTTGATGAAACTACAAAGTTATAAGAAAGGAGAAAATCATGTCTCTAGATAAAATTCAAGAAATATTTGTAAATAGTGGAGTAGAAATAAATGATGCTCTTGCAACTGGTAAATTAACAAACGTTAAAGTAAATGATAAAACTTCAACATGGCGTTTATGTTTACAATTTAGTGAAATTGTTGAACCAGATGATTTGTATAATATGCAAGAAAAAGTTGCAAAATATATTCGAGAAAATTTTGGCATAAAAAATGTTAAATTTACAGTAGATTATGATGATTCGACAAAATCAACTTACTATGCTAAAAGTAGCTTTGTTAAAAAATATTTATTAGAAGCAATCAGAGTATGCAAAGAAGTAAAAAAAGGAGTCATTATTTTGAATGAATACTCCTTAAATCTTAACGATAATCAAATTGAGTTTATTGTTGCAACTGATGAGGAAAGTAAAACAGTAGAAGAAAACTTAATTGTTATCAAAAAATTCTTCTTAAATTATGGTTTAGATTTCATTAAATTCAAAATTACTATCGATGAAAATGCTAAAAATATTAAAGAATTAAGTGAAGAAAAGCAAAAAATTAAAGAAGATTTAGATGAAACCAAGAGTGCAGAAGAATATAAAATGCGCAAACAGTTACAACAAGAAAATAAAATACAAGGATCTTATCAATATAAAAACAGTGGTCAATACATAAACGTTAAAATTGATGATATTCCTTACACTAGTATGGAAGTGTCAGAATTTAAACAAATGAATGGTACTGATAAAGTAATTGTTTTCGGTAGTATTGTTAGTGCTGAAATTAGACCAATTCGTTCTAAACAAGGTAAAGACTTTATTTTATTTGTTGGTAGTATTACCAATAATACTGATACTGTAATGATTAAACGTTTTATTTATAACAACCAAGTAGATGAATATAAAGAAAACATGAAAGTAGGCAAACGAGTTGAGGTAAAAGGTGAAATCAGATGGGATGACTTTGCTAAAGACGTTGTAATAATGTGCAATGAGATAATTTTACTTGGCTCAGACTTATCAAGAGTTAGATTTGATGAAGCAATAGTAAAAAGGGTAGAATTACATGCCCATACTAAAATGAGTGTACTTGATAGCATTATGTCAGTCGAAGATTATGTAGATCAAGCAAGTAATTATGGTCATAAAGCAATTGCGGTAACCGATCATGCCAATTGTCATGTACTTCCGGACTTATTTAAACTTTGTGCCAAAAAAGGTATTAAACCGATCGCAGGGGTTGAGGGCTATTATATAGATGAAAAAAGTTTAAATATCGCTTTTACTGATGAAGATATTGAATTAAAAGATGCAACTTATGTTGTATTTGATATTGAAACAACTGGTTTATATATCCCATTTAATGAAATCATTGAAATTGGTGCCGTTAAAATAAAAAATGGCCTCATAATTGATGAATTTGCTAGTTTAATAAAACCTAAGAATCGTGTTCATAAAAAGATTATGGATATAACACATATTACAAATGATATGTTAGAAGATCAATTACCAATTGAAGAAGTCTTACCAAAATTCAAAGAATTTATTAAAGGATGTATCTTAGTTGCTCATAATGCTCATTTTGACTCTGATTTTATTTATGCAGAATTAGCTAAATTAGGAATATTTGATGGTCCTATGCCATGTTTAGATACAATGATGATGGCTAGAGGTTTGTATGGTGGAGCCTTTAAACAAAACAACTTACGAGCTGTAGGAAAATATTTAAAGGTAGAAGTTGAACCAAATGAACAACATAGAGCGGTTTATGATGCTAAAACTACTGGTAATGTATTCTTGAAAATGCTTGGCGATGCAACTGATCAAGGCATTACCAACTATAATCAATTTAACGCTTTAGTAACAAAAAATGAATTATTCAGATATAAAATACCAAATCATATTAATATACTAGTAAAAAATAAACAAGGTTTGAAAAATTTCTACAAAATAATTTCAGAATCTCATACAACATATTTCCAAAAAGATGCTAGAATCTTAAGAAGCTTAATTGAGAAAAATCGTGAAGGCATTTTAGTTGGTAGTGGATGTGCTAATGGTGAGATATTTAGACTTGCATTAGAAAAAACTTATGATCAATTAGTTAATGCTATGGACTTCTATGATTACATTGAAGTACAACCACCTTGTTGCTATTTACACTTGTTCGATATGTGGTCTGAAGAAGAAGGACTTGAAATGGCAAAATCTTTGATTAATGAGATAATTGCTGCCGCAAGACAAAAAAACAAAATGGTTGTTGCAACAGGTGATGTTCATGAATTAATTGAAGAAGATGCTCAATATCGTAAAGTATATTTAAGTGTGGCTAGACCAAATGGTGGTGGTCCACATGAATTATCGCATTATGAGGGAACTCTTGATATGCATTATCGAAATACTGCCGAAATGTTAGAAGAGTTTAGTTTCCTAGATACTGATTTAGCTTATGAAATTGTTGTTACAAACACCAATAAAATAAATGATATGATTGAAGAATATGAATTATTCCCTAAAAAGTTATATGTACCTCGTGATGACTTTATGGCAGATAAAAATGGTGTAGCATCTATGAAAGCTGCTGTATATGACATTTCATATCAAACTGCTTATAAAATGTATGGTCAACCACTTCCTAAATATGTTCAAGAAAGACTTGATAGAGAACTTGATGCCGTAATTGGACATGGCTATTTCTCAGTATATTATATTTCACATTTATTAGTTAAAAATTCTAACGATGCTGGATATATTGTAGGTAGTAGAGGATCAGTTGGTAGCTCGTTTGTTGCAACAATGATGGGAATCACTGAAGTAAATCCATTAAGACCTCACTATGTTTGTCCACATTGTTATTTTAGTGCATTCAAATTTAACGAAGAAGAAAAAGCACAATATAATCAAAACATTAGTGAAGAAATGGAAAATGAACTTAATAAGGCGGGAGTTGGGGTTGACTTAAAGCCAATGAAGTGCCCGGTTTGTGGTCATGAATTAAATAGAGGCGGTTTAGATATTGCTTTTGAAACGTTCCTGGGATTTACGGGTGAAAAAGTTCCTGATATTGATTTAAACTTCTCGGGTGAATATCAAGCGCAAGCTCATCTGTTCTGTCAAAAAACCTTTGGTATTGATAACGCATTTAGAGCTGGTACGGTAAGTACGGTACAATCAAAGACAGCTTTTGCGTATGCTCGTGATTATTACCAAAAAATAGGCGTATTTAAACGTCAAGTTGAGTTAGAACGACTAGCAGTAATGCTTTCTGAATCTAAAAGAACTACTGGCCAACATCCAGGTGGTATTGTTGTAGTTCCAGATGATATCGAATATACTGATCTTATACCAGTTCAATATCCACCAATTTCTGACAATGATATTGAAGGACAAAATTGGCGAACATCACACTATGATTACCATAAATTTGAAGATAACTTATTAAAACTAGATATTCTTGGACATGATGACCCTACGGTAATGAAATTCTTAATGGATAATGTACATGCTAATCCCGATGATTTTCCATTTTCAACCGTAGATGGCATACCATATTATGATGAAAAAGTAATTTCATTATTTGCCTCAAAAGATGCACTTGAACTAAAAGGCGAAGATGTTGACACTTTATCTAGTGGAACAATTGGTATACCTGAATTTGGTACTCAATTTGTTAGAGGTATGTTAGAAACTATTAAACCAAATTCAATAAGTCAAATTATTAAAGTTTCAGGATTATCGCATGGAACAGATGTTTGGATGAAAAATGCTGAAGATTTGGTAAAAGGTACTAATCCTGATTATCCTAAAATTAAATTTAATGAAGTTATTGGATGTCGTGATGATATTATGATTTATCTTATTGCAATTGGTGTATCTGCAGCTAATGCCTTTAAAATAATGGAAGGTGTTAGAAAAGGTAAAGGACTTACTGCCGAACAAGAAGAACTAATGATAAAACATAATGTTCCTGCTTGGTTTATTGATTCGTGTAAAAAAATTAAATATTTGTTTCCTAAGGCACACGCTGCGGCATACGTTATAATGGCGCTTCGAATTGCTTGGTTTAAAGTGTATAGACCAATATATTATTATGCGGCATACTTCTCGAAACGTGCTAAAGAATTCGATCCTGAAGCATTTGCGCTTGGAAAAAATGCCTTAACAAATCGTATTAACGAAATAGAAAGAAAGATACGTGATCATCAAGAAGTTACTAATAAAGAAGTTGATTTATTAGATGAATTGAAGATTGCGTTAGAAATGGTATTAAGAGGATATAAATTTAGACAAATTGACGTTAATATATCAGATGCTACTAATTTAGTTATTGCACCAGATAAAAAATCATTATATTTACCTTTTATAGCTGTTGATTCACTTGGTGAAACAGTTGCACAATCAATTGTTGAAGCTCGAAAAAAACGTGCGTTCTCATCTAAAAAAGATTTTGAAATGCGTACAAGTATCAACAAAAAACAATATGCTAATTTGGTAAAATTAGAGGCGTTTGGTGATTTAGTAGATGATGATACTACTTTATTGTAAAAATGGAGGTATATTATGAAAGTAGGTAGTAACTTTGCCTTTGGGCGATTAAACAACGTAACGCAGACTTATCAAGAATCTGCAACAAAAGAAGGAATTGGTTTAAAAACTTTAATACTTCTATCAACAACATTAATCACTTCACTTGTTTTCATTAATGTTGCTTTGCGAATTAATTATATGCCAATTTATACTTACATTATCGCAGGGGTAATTGCATTTATTTTGAATCTTATTATGGTATTATCACCATTAAAAGCAAAATATTTATCAATACCATATGCTATATCAGAAGGATTAATAATTGGTTGCATTTGTGAATTATTAGAACTTGTATTACCTGGTATGGGTTTAAGAATAGCAAGTTTAGCACTTCTAGTAACACTTTCGGTGTTTGTCGGAGGGGCATTTCTATACATGAAGGGAATAATCAAAGTAGGCCAAAAGTTTAGAGCAATGTTATTCTCATTCTCAATTGGAATTATAATATTTTCACTTTGCTTTGGAATTATGGCACTTGTTAGTTTTTTAACAACTGGCGTAAATCTATATTCAATTTATTATTTTTCTGGATTAGGAATAATTGGATCAATAATTATGTGCATTGTTGCAACTTTATATGTTATTGTTAGTTTTGACAATGCAACGCAAATAGTAGATTCAGGAGCAGATAAAGATTATGAGTGGTATGCAAGTTATGCTATTACTCTAAATGTTATCTATTTATTCTTTGAAATATTAAGGTTAATATTAATTATCCTTTCTAATTCTAGTAAAAGAAAATAATTATTACAAATCAAAATAGTTGTATGATTTTGCCAAAAGTGGTAAAATATAAATGTAAAAAATAGTCCATTTAAGGAGGTTATTAGAAATGGCTGTAAAAATTGCAATTAATGGTTTTGGACGTATTGGTCGTTTAGCATTCAGACAAATGTTCGGTGCTGAAGGTTATGAAGTTGTTGCTATCAATGACTTAACTAGTCCAAAAATGTTAGCTCACTTATTAAAATACGATTCTGCTCAAGGTAGATATCAATATGCAGATTCTGTAACTTGCTCAGAAGAAGGTGCTGAAGAAGGCTGGATTGCTGTAAACGGTAAAAAAGTTAGAATCTATGCAGAAAAAGATGCAAACAATTGCCCTTGGAAAGAATTAGACGTAGACGTAGTATTAGAATGCACAGGCTTCTATTGCTCAAAAGAAAAATCAATGGCACACATCAATGCAGGTGCTAAAAAAGTTATTATTTCTGCACCAGCTGGTAAAGATTTAAAAACTATAGTTTATAATGTTAATCATAAGACTTTAACTAAAGATGATCAAGTTATTTCTGCTGCATCATGCACAACTAACTGCTTAGCTCCTATGGCATATGCATTAAATAACTATGCTCCAATCCAAAGTGGTATCATGACTACTGTACATGCATACACTGGTGACCAAATGGTTCTTGATGGCCCTCATAGAAAAGGTGATTTAAGAAGAGCAAGAGCTGCAGCTTGCAGTATCGTTCCAAATTCAACTGGTGCCGCAAAAGCTATCGGTCTTGTTATTCCTGAATTAAACGGTAAATTAATTGGTTCTGCACAACGTGTTCCTGTTCCTACTGGTTCAACTACAATTCTTGTTGCTGTTGTTAAATCAGATGAAGAAGTTACACCAGCTTCAATCAATGCCGCTATGAAAGCAGCTTCTAACGAATCATATGGTTATACTGAAGAACCACTAGTTTCTTCTGATATCATTGGTATTACATATGGATCATTATTTGATGCAACTCAAACAATGGTTACTTCATTAGGTAATGGCTTATATCAAGTACAAGTTGTTGCATGGTATGATAATGAAAATTCATACACATCTCAAATGGTTCGTACAGCTAAATATTTAAGCGAAAACTGCAAATAACATTGAAATAGAAGATTGACAAGGAAACTTGTCAGTCTTTTTGTTTTAAAATGTTAAATATTGCATAAAATATTCTTGGGTGATAATGTGAGCAAAAAAATGATTAAATTAATAGAACTACTATTATTAATTATAATAGTATATTTTTTTGTTAAATTATTTCCCTTTTTTAAAAATATTTTATCGTTTGTATTCAAAGTTACCCTCCCATTTTTATTAGGATTTATTATCGCCTTTATTTTTGAACCATTGATTGAAAAACTGTCAAAGAAGATTAATCGTAAAATGATTGTAATAAATGCTATTTTGATAGGAGGTATAATTTTATTTGTTAGATTCTTTGTTCCTTTTTTAATAAAACAACTCAATGCTATATCAGATCAAATACCTTCATATATTGATCAAATAAAAGCAATATTTGCTAAGTTTGAACAAAAAATCAATCATATATCTAAGAATTATGAATTGGATTATAATAAAATTGAGGAATTATTAAATGATTTAATAACAAAAATAATTAATAATTTAGGTGGTTTTATACAAAGAAGTTTTTCCTATATTTTTTCTATTTTTATGACTCCAATTCTAGCAATATATTTTATGAATTACTACGAAAAAGTAGAAGAATTTATCAAAAGACACACAATGAATAAAAAAACATTGTATGATTGTTTAAAAGAAATTAAAACTTCTTTACATCAATATGTTAAAGGCGTATTAATAGTAATGAGTATCTTAAGCTTAGTTACTTTTATAACATTTAAAATTATTGGTTTGGAATATGCATTTTTACTTGCTTTATTAATCGGAATTACTGACATAATTCCCTATATTGGCCCATATATAGGTGGTGCAATTGCAGGTATATTTACGTTAGCAACCAAACCTGAAAAATTTATTTATGTAATAATTTCAATTGTAATTACGCAACTTCTTGAAAGTAATTATTTAGTTCCTAAAATTCAAAGTAAAACTCTGAAAACTAACCCGCTTATAGTATTATTTTCTATTGCTTTTTTCGGTGAATTATTTGGAATATTAGGCATACTAATTGCTGTGCCAATGTCTAGAATTATTGAAATCATCTTTTTTGCAATTAATCAAACTAAAAAAACGTAAAAAAAGATAATTTCAATTTACAAAAAAATTGAAATGTGTTATAATATGTCTAGGAAATTGTTATAAAATAATATTTGAATAATTTTTAAAGGAGTGAAAAATATGTTATCAAAGGCACAAAAGAATTGGATGATTGCTATAGGAATCGTGAGTCTTGTATTAGGGCTTATTGTTGCACTTCCTTTTCGTTCAATTCCTGGATTGAACAATGGCGAAAATATATTTGTCGTTGAGTCAGTTCTAAAACTTATACTTGGTGTTGTTGCAATATTACTTGCAATATATCCAGCAATCAAAAAATATCAACAATTATATAATTATCGTGAAGTTTCTAAACTAACTTTAGTTATGGCTTATTTTCCAATTGTTATTTATATAATTGCAACAATTATTAATATCATTCAAACTCTTTCATTCGATTATGTTTCTGCCGGTGTTGGTAGTGTATTATCAGAAAAAATGTTAGGTGTTGTAGTGTCTGCACTTGTAGCATATTTTGTATTTGCGGTATACGCATTACTTAGAGCATACAAAATAATGATGCGTTTTGATATGAAAGATAATATCATTCTAGACGTTGTTATTTTCTTGTTTATTGTTTGCTTTATTTTACTTGAATGGCGTATAAATGTTGTCTATGGTAAGGCATATGGTGATATTGCAGAATATAAATTAGGTAATTCACTAATTTTCTTCGTTTACATTCTATTAGTTATTGCTTTTTGTTTAACATTAAGATGGATAATTCGTACCTTTAAAAAAGATGAACAACTAATTCATTATGTTGGCGGTGAAGGTTACGAATATGAAATTAAACAAAAAGAACATCATCGTGCATACAATGATATTCTTGATGATTTTGAAATGTATTTCGATGAAAATTCAGATGACTATTCAAAACTTCAAATTGAAGAAGTAACTGAAGAAGAAAGTCATGAAGAAGAAGTACAAACAGCGGAAGTTCAAGATGAATATGAAGATGAGGAAGAAGATAATCAAGAAGTATTCGTTGCTGAACCTACTTTAGAAGAAATAAATACAACTGATAGTGAAGAAGTTAAATCTTTAAATTCAGAAAAAGCTGAAATTGCAAAAGTTGTTGCTGAAAAACATGCAATGTTAAATGAAATTGAGGCAAAACAAGCAGCTCTTGAAGAAGCTAAAGCTGAATTGCGTAAACAAAGAGCTGATTATGAAGCATTACTTGCTGAAGTTCAAGCTATGAAACTTGAAAGTGTAGAAGTTGAAACTCCAGAAGTTGTTGCTCCTACTAAGAAAACTAAGAAAATTGTTCCTTCATTTGAAAAAATGGTTGAATATGCAAATTCATTTAGTGATCATGAGGGCTTCAAAGCAGTTGCTAATCCTAAAGGCAATCTTATCAAATATTACATTGGTAAGAAGATGTATTTAGTAATGCAATCAACTAATAACGATTATCGTATTAGCTTTATAACTTCATCAAATAAATTCGTTGAATACTTAAAAGCTAGACCTGGTGAATTAATCGCTCCTAAAAATTTAAAAGACAATTATTGGGTTAAGTTAACTAATAAAGGTAAAGAAGAAGCTAAATTTATGCGTAAGGTTATAAAAGAGGCGGTTCTTACTGCAGAAAAACAAATAGCTGATGAAGCTGCTGCAAAACAAGCTGAAAGAAAAGCTAAAGCTGCCGCTCGTGCAAAAGAACGCGCTGCTTTAAAAAAAGCACAACAAGAAAGCAATAAATAGAGAGGATAGGTAGATAATTATGATGTCTGAAAAAAATCGTAGTTTAATATTTAAATTAGCATCAATAGCATTAATTATTTGTTTTATTGCTGCCATTCCTTTCGGTGGTAAATATATGCCAAAAGCTGAAGTAATTATTAAATATTTAATAATTCCAGCAATTATTATCATTTTGAACATTTTCATTACTGTTCGTAAATTTGATAGTTATCGCCCTGTCGATCGTAGTGTTTCACTAATTAGCTATATGCCTATTTTTGCATATACTATTATATCTTCACTTTACGTAGTATTCTTAATGGCGCGTGCTACTCCAACAAGTGTGTTCACATATAGTAAATTCATTTATCTTTCAATTGCACTTGGTGTAGAAATTGTTGGATTAGCTGTTTGCTTATTCAACGTTGATAAATTAGCAATTAAAGCTACAAAATTCCAAATATCATTATTTGATGTATTTGTATATGTAATATTTGCTGTTGACATGATACTTTTACGTTCAAAAGTTCTTAACAATTATCACACAACAGTTGAACTTGTAAATACTAATGCTTGGAATATTATCATATGCTTATTATTTAGTGCAATTGTATTAGTAACTTTCTTTGCAAGAATGAAATCTACTTATGATACAAGAGAAGAATTTACTGAAAAATCTAAAGAAGAATTACTTGAAGAATGGCAACAACGCCATGATGACGAATATTTTAATGCTGAATTAGTTATCTTATATTCTATGTTAAATTATACTAGTGAAAGATTGAGCGTTGATATTTATCAAGAAAAAGTTAATGCACCTGAATTAAATGCAAAAATTGAAAAGTTATCTAACCGTTTAGACAATTTAAAACAAGAATTAAAAAATACTAAAGAACGTGAATTAACTGAACAATCAAAGAATCATAAACTCGTTGAAGCATATACTGATCTTAAAAACCAAGTTAAGAAAGAAGTTGCGTTAACTGAACTTGCCGCAATCAAACGTGAATTAGAATTAGTAAATTCTGCAATTGAAAAAGAAAATGCTGAATATGATTCAGAACTTGCTGTATTTGAACAAGAAAAAGCTGATTTACAAGCAAAAGTTGAAGCATTATCTAAAGAAAAGGCCGAATTAGAATCTACTAAAGTAGAAGTAGTTGAAGAAACTCCTAAACCAGTTCAAAAAGTTGAGACAGATGCTACTAAGAAAGAAAAAGAATTTGTATATCCTTATGATGAATTGGTTAAATTTGCTTCAAGTTTAAATCATGCTGATTTAAGCGTAGTTGTTAATCCTAAAGGTACTCAACATAAATTCCTTGTTGGCAAGAAACCATATTTGATTACACAAAAGACTTCAAGTGATTATCGTATTACTTACGTAGTTGATGAAAGTAATTTAATTACTTATCTTCAAGGCTTCCCTGGCATTGTTTCAGTTGCCAATACCCCTAAAGGTGGTAACTGGTTGAAGATTGTTAATAAAGGTGAATTAGAAGCTGATTTCATAAAGAAATTAGTTGAAGAATCATTAACTGCTGAATTGGCTGCAGAACAAGCTGCAATTGAAGCTAAAGAAGCTCAAAAAGCTGAAGAAGCTAAACGTAAAGAAGAAGAACGTTTGAATCGTGAAAAAGTTAAGATGGCTGAAAAGATTCTTGCAGATAACGAAAAAGAAGCACAACGTCAAGCCAAAGAAGCTGAAAAAGAAGCATTACGTCAAGCTAAAGAAGCTGAACGTTTAGCTAAAGAGGCAGAAAGAGAAGCCGCAAGAAAAGCTAAAGAAGAAGCTCAAAAGGCCAAAGAAGAAGCAATCAGACAAGCAAAAGAAGCTGAAGAAGAAGCCGCAAGAAAAGCTAAAGAAGAAGAATTATTAGCTAAAGAAGCTGAACTTCGTGCAAAAGAAGCTGAGCTTCAAGCAAATGCTGAAGAAGATGAAGAAAGAAGAAAAGCCGCTGAAGAAGAAGCAGAAAGAACAAAACGTGAAGCCGCTGAACATGCAGAACGTTTGGTTAAAGAAGCGGAAGCAGAAGCAGCTAAGAAAGCCAAGGAAGCTGAAAAAGCTGTAAAAGATGCCGAAAAAGAAGCCGCTAAGAAAGCAAGAGAAGCTGAAAAAGCCGTAAAAGATGCTGAAAGAGAAGTTGCTAGAAAAGCAAGAGAGGCTGATAAGAAGGCTAAAGAAGCTGAAAAGGCTGTAAAAGACGCTGAAAAAGAAGCCGCAAGAAAAGCTAAAGAAGCTGAAAAAGAAGTTGCTAGAATTCTCGATGAAGCTAAAAAACAAGCTGAAATGGATGAACAAAATCTAGAAGCTAAAGCTGAAGAACCTGTAGTAGCTAAAAAAGCACCTACTAGAAAGACTACTTCAACTGCAAAAAAAGCAACAACAGCTAAGAAACCAGCTTCAACTACCAAGAAAGGTGCTTCTACAACAACTAAAAAAGCAACTTCAACAACTAAAAAGGCTACCACAACAAGAAAAACAACAACTAAAAAAGTAGAAAAGCCTGAAGAAGAAAAAGCTGCATAATTAAAACATATTAAAGATTAGTAAAGTAAGATAGTAAATTTTAGAGAATAGTTGGTTGGTGCAAAACTATATTACCCTTACTTGAAGCTCCTTTATAGTGGAATTAATCCTTCCCGCAGGAACTGCGTTAAAACCAAAGAGGTGTGCATGTTAATGCAAAGTAGGATGGTACCGCGATTTAGAATCGTTCCTTAATAGGAACGATTTTTATTTTGTTGTTATAAACTAATAATTTTGAAAGGAAAAAAACATGAAGAAATTAACAGGAAATCAAATACGTAGTATGTGGCTTGAATTTTTTAAAAGTAAAGGTCACGAAATAATACCAAGTGCATCACTTATTCCTCATAATGATCCAACTTTATTATGGATAAATGCTGGTGTTGCACCATTAAAGAAATATTTTGATGGTCGTGAAAAACCTAAAAATCCAAGAATGACTAATGCACAAAAATCAATTAGAACTAACGATATTGAAAATGTTGGTAAAACAGCTAGACATCATACTTTTTTCGAGATGTTAGGAAACTTTTCAATTGGTGATTATTTTAGAAATGAAGTATTAACTTGGGCATATGAATTACTATTTAGCCCAGATTGGTTTGCCCTAGATAAAAATAATATTTATATTACTTATTACCCTGAAGACAAAGATACTTTTGAAAAATGGCAATCATTAGGGGTTGAAGCAAGCCATTTAGTTCCGATTGCCGACAACTTTTGGGAAATTGGCGAAGGACCATGTGGACCAGATACCGAAATCTTTTATGATAGAGGTACAAAGTATGATCCTAATAATATCGGGTTAGATTTACTAAGAAAAGACATTGAAAATGATCGCTATATCGAAATTTGGAACATTGTATTTAGTCAATACAATTCAGTTAGTGGTCTACCAAGAGAACAATATCCTGAATTACCTAGCAAAAATATTGATACAGGTAGCGGATTAGAAAGACTAGCATGTATATTTCAAGAAACTGAAACTAACTATGAAACTGATTTATTTATGCCGATGATTAAATTCTTAGAACAACATACTGGTTGCTCTTACGATAACCCTGCTTACAAAATGGCATTTAGAGTTATAGTTGACCATGTAAGAAGTGTTACATTTGCGATTGCAGATGGCGCAACTTTTGCTAATGAAGGTCGCGGCTATGTTTTAAGACGCATTTTAAGAAGAGCAGTGCGTTATGGTAAAAAATTAGGTATTAAACAACCTTTCTTATATCAAATGGTTAGCATCGTAATTGATAATATGAAAGATTTTTATAGTTACTTAGTTGATAAACAAGCAATAATCGAAAAAATCATTAAAACAGAAGAAGAAAATTTCTTAAAAACTTTAGCTACTGGTGAAAAGAAATTAAATGATATAATGAGTAATTCTAAAGAAAAAGTTATCAGTGGTGCTTCTGCTTTCTTATTATATGATACTTTTGGTTTTCCAATTGAACTTACTCAAGAAGCCGCAAGTGATAATGGCTTCACAGTAGATATAGTAGGATTTAACGAAGAACTTGAAAAACAAAAAAATCGCGCTAGAAATGCTCGTTCAAATGAACAATCAATGAATATTCAAAATGAAGAATATTTGAACTTTAAAAGAAAATCAGAATTTGTTGGTTACACGACGTTAGAACAAGAAAGCACTGTAATTGGATTATTTAAAGATGGTAAGAAAGTAAATAAAGCCAATGGTTTACTATTTGTTGTATTGGAAAAAACTCCATTCTACGCAGAAATGGGTGGACAAGCCGGTGACCAAGGTATATTTACATATAAAGGTCAAAACTTTGATGTTTTGGATACTTTCAAACTTCCTAATGGCCAACATGCCCATAGTGTTGATTTTAAGAATCAAGAAATTTCAGTTGATGACATTGTTTTAGCGTGTGTAAATACTGATTACCGACTTGCGGTAAGCCAAAATCATTCAGCTACTCACCTTTTAAATCAAGCATTACGAGAAGTACTTGGTCAACATGTAGTTCAACATGGTTCACAAGTAACAAAAGAGAATCTTCGTTTTGATTTTAATCACTATCAAAATTTAACAGTAGAAGAAATTTTAAAAGTTGAAAAAATTGTTCTTGATGCCATAAAGAAAGGTTATGAAGTAAAAACGATTGAAACATCTTTGGAAAATGCTAAAAAGTTAGGCGCTCAAGCACTATTTGGTGAAAAATATGGTGATGTTGTTAGATTAGTAGATATGACTTTTAGTAAAGAATTATGTGGTGGTACTCACGTTAAAAACACTAGTAATATTAAAAACTTTGCTATTACAAGTATTGAATCTAAAGGTTCAGGCATTTTTAGAATAGAAGCAGTTGCAAGTGAT
>OIWT01002590.1_pt1 | contig 18254 bp, 13 predicted proteins | sample 1587701 | NCBI WGS metagenome assembly OIWT01 (sample SAMEA3888904, study PRJEB22519) | human gut metagenome | biome: human gut; feature: human-associated habitat; material: faeces | place: Denmark | collected 2009
TTTAAGTAATCGTTAAAAAACAAGCCGCATCACCTTATGCAATCTTTTGGGTCTATATTCCTTTTTTCATCAGTCATCTGCTGGCGGCACACCCCTTCTTCAAAAAGACATCTACCCTCAAAAATCTTTGTCGCTCACTAAAATGACCTTGCAAATATAATGAGTTTTTTGCATTAGGTGGTTTTTGATGGGTATTTTTGCGGTGTTTTGATGGGTATTTTTGTGGTGTTTTGATGTGTGTTTTTGTGGTGTTTTGATGTGTGTTTTTGTGCTGGCGCACCACAAATGAAATCCCAAAGTGAATGGGTATTGCCCGGAATATGTGTTCGAAAGGCTTCTGTCTCAATCCTTGTTGTAATCTGGCGCCCTGTAGAGGGTTTTTGTTTGTCTTAACTCCGTGTCCAGTATTTGGGGCCATTATAGAGGGAGTTGGATTCCATTATTCAGACTGCTCGTAATAATATGAGTAATCGATTCCCTTCATGAAGGTTTCCCGGTCGGAAATCTTGTCGGTAAGAGCACCCGAAAGAATGGCCTTGATAGGAGCCGGGTCAACCACACTGCGACGCATCGCTTCCAGATAAATGTTTTTGTCTATCCGGCTCCAGTCTACGCATTTCTTGAGGGAACGACGCAACATCAGGTCCAGCCAAATACGTGTACTCCTTCCATTCCCTTCCATGAAAGGATGCGCCACGTTCATCTCAACATACTTGTCCGCTATTTCGTCGAACGTTGTTTCCGGCATCGCTTCGATGGTGGGGAGAATCGTTGTGAAGTGCATGCAATTGGCGAAGGTGAATCCGCCCTTGCTGATATTCTTGGCGCGAATCTGCCCGGCGAAGTCGTACAGACCACCGAAGATGTATGCATGAATCTGCTGCAGGCACTTAACCGATCCAGGCTCCAGAGAATCCAGCAGGCCGCTTTCAAACAAGTCATACGCCTTCTTCTTGCTCTGCCCGTCGATGGTATTGTCGCTATAGGTAAACCAGTCCAGGAAGGCGTTAGCCCGGTTGGCGGGATAATGCTTCGCCAATGTCTGGACACACTCTGTATCAAGCGCATCCGACGCCCGCTGCTTGCCATCCGGGGCCTCGAACTTGAAGTCGTGAGTGACACTCACGAGTTGAACTCCGTCACCGCTCAATTTCCGCTTGAGCCATCGCCAATAGTTACCGGCCTTCACATAGTCATCTTCATCATTGATGGCGCGAATGATGTCGATTGCGGAGAACCACCATTTAGAATGATTCTCATCCCAAACGGCACGGACCTCACGGTTATTGTAGAAGCGTATGGATTTTTTAGGCATATCTTTATTACTTAATAAACGACTGGAGAGTCTATTATATTTATAATACGATTATGGATTATAAGGGTGTAGAATAGCTGAATCAGAAACCACAATAAGCCTTTCACAGCTACGGGTCAATGCCACATAAAGATGTTTGGGGTCAGTGAATTGCTGAGCATTCAAGACAACAACGTCACAAAACTCAAGACCTTTAGTCAAAAGCGTGGTTCCAATGCTCTTCTGCATAATCTTTCGACCTTTTCTCCGTAGAATATTCCTATTTCGGACGATGGCTTCAGATGCGGTTAATCCCAACTTATTCGCATCTACAAGAGTATGGTGAACATCTCGGATGAATTCCTTTCGATAAATAACAATCTCGGGCAATCTCGCTATAGCAACAATAAGTTTGGCAATATTCATATAAGTTTTCTCCTTCAGAAGAAGATTTATAGCCGACTCCAACATGCTCTTTATTGCCTGATCGTCTGGTTTCCGTTTGTTTATTAGAGTTCCGTCTGGCTTAATCCAATTGTTGATGCATGATTTGTTACATATCTTGCGCATCATATCTGATATGTCTTTTATTAGGGTTTGCCCGGAATGGCTATCAAATTGTTGGCAACAAGAATAATACTCTTTCCCATCGATTGGTTCAATAAGCTGAAGCATGGGGAAATGCTTCACTACAGATTTTCTTGGCTCGATGCTAGTACTATTAGGGTGAATAACAACAGCTCCCCGGTTTAGTTCTTGGAATAACGCAGTCCTTACATTTGTCTGCAGTTTCACGTAATCATCTTCAGCTCCTTGAACCCATTTTATTGAATGGTATTCTTGCAAATCGATGTCTTCTCCTGCCAACAACTTTTCCCGAATACGGGCCAGATCTTGTCCTAGTGCATCCTGCCCAGCATTCTTCCATCTCCAGGGTGTCTCCAATAACTGGCAGTTCTGAAGGAAAGGGCTTAAAGAAACGTCATTAAAATCCACAATTTGCTGCCCTCTAAAACCAAATATTCCTTGAAGAGGATCTCCGAGTAGATGTGTTTTTAGTGTTTGGGCCAACTCTAGGACCATCCGATGTTGAGCGAGAGAGCAATCCTGATACTCGTCTACAATCAAATGCTCAAACATTATGGAGAGTAAATGTTTAATAGGGTTTGCTTTTAAGATGATTGTAGCATGTTCGACCGCGTAATCAAATAAAGCATTCGCATCACTCTCTTTAGGAATATCGTTTTTATGGACGTGATATGTCTTGGTTAGGTCTAAAGCAAAACTGCAAATAGTATCTAAATGATATGTAGATGGAGCTAATCCCTTTTGTTCGAACTTTTCTCTAAGTGAGGCTATCCCGGCATGCGTATGGGTCAAAACGAGCACTTTCTTATCTCCTTTGTATGAAGATATTGCTTCAGCAATGGTATATGTTTTCCCATATCCTGCTGGAGCGATAATAATGCTTTTATTTGCCGATAAGAACGCCTCTATGTCCATAACTTATGCATCAATCCAGTTTGAGATTGCGTCAATTTCTGATTTTAACTGACAATCTCCCGCCAAAGCATCATAATGTTTAAGGACTATCATCCCCAACTGCTCTCCATAGCTTTGTCGCTTAAACCATTCATTCTTTTTCGCTGCTTTGCCCAACGCAATCCTTAAGTCAGGCTTTTCAGTTTCGTACCAATGCTCCATAGAATCCATCTTGTTAATCAATTGAGCATTAGTGCTATCAAATACTGATTGCTTCGCTTCCTCTTGTGCTTTTCCCTCGTCATCCATTACTTTTTGAATAGCAATAGGCATCAACTCATTGATTGTTTCCCAAGAAACATCCTGAAATACTTGATTCTCTATAGCATTTTTGTCTTCGCAATCAATCAGTGTAATGCCTTGAGAAACAAACGATGGTTTAAGAATGTTTATATCATTAGCATCAGAATCACAGAATAAACAAGTCGTATATGATAGGGATTTGAATCCAACGACGTAATTTGCTAAATTCCGGCCCTCGCCATCAGCAAACCTCACTCCTTTGCATGCTGCGGATATTTTCCCGGAATTTTGGCGCCATATGTTAATGGCTCTACATATCCCAACCTCAGTGGCGCCCTCACATACCAACACTTTCTCTGCAAAAAAGGCTTCTGGATTCTTTCTTATACTTCCTTGCAATTCGCCTTCAACCTGTAGAAGTTTTTTTGCACCGCCTCGCATTATGAAGAGCGCCTCGCAAGGTATTTCAACAATTACATTGCTTGAATGAGTCGTTATAATCACCTGTTTCTCTGTATGCCTTGAAAGAACACTAACAAGATGTTGTGCTCTATCAGGTTCAAGACCTTGCTCTATCTCATCAATCAGAATAACACCAGAAGGATTTGTTAAAGATAGCTGAATCGCTAAGGATAATAGTCGCTTCGATCCTTTCCCTTTCAAACGGAAAGGGACACCATTCTCATGAATACTTACCTTATTCTCGCTGATTGCGATGTCCTTATGATCAAGCATCGCCTTCATATCATTGAGCGTTATGCCCAATGAGGAGGCTTCTTCCTTTAACTTATTAATTACCGCGTCAAATTTATCATTAATTGAGGCATCAAATGCCGTTTTCGCTTCCCTGACCACATCAAGAACTCTATTCTCGTCATCAGGGATAGTTCCATCGCTCAACTGTTTATATAAACTATAAAGCGGATTCCCTTTGTTAAGAGAGAAATGACGATCTGTATAATCTGAAACAGCAAAGACGTTTAGCTTTCCACGGTCTGCAGCCTTTATTATTGAAGGCTCTTCGCCATGATTTGAGACAACAGACCACGCAGGCTCCAAGTCCTTGCCAACTTTTAGTTGAATAGTCAAAGCTGGTTGTGCATTAGTAGCGTCCGCAGATTCCATATCGTCAATCAATCTTCCGTCTTTTCCTATTCCACGAATATGTTTTCCAAACTTCTCGACCAATTCAGGCGGGACATCTACAACTGTCCCTTCAATAATGATTGGAGAACTGGTATCACAACCCGTGAAATCGCTGTCGTTAAGATGTAAACTCCAAGAGGAGCAGAACACATATGATATGGCGTCGAGTATGGTGGATTTGCCGGAATCTCCGCGGCCAATTATACAGGTAATACCTTTGCTGAAGATTTGCTCAAAATCTTCCAACCCTCGGAAGTGTTTGACTGCTAAATGATGAAGCTGTGCCATACAAAACCTATAATCTATTGAATTACAAAGGTGCTTTCATCGCCGCATATATTGCGAATCTTGAGGCGGAGGGGTTTCTGGTCGCATTTGATAGTGCCGTCCCAGAAGTCCTGGGTTTTGGTGCCATTGAGGATTACAAAACCGAGGCGGTCTATCTTTATCTCGGCATCGCTATGCCAGGCGGCGTCTTTGTCTGCAGTAGAACAGTCAACACTCAGCCACTCGATTGTCTCCAGGCCTTCGTCGCTGATTACTATTGGCCTGAATTCTTTTTCCTTGCCTTTTGCTTTTTGCTGAATGGCTTGCTGTTCTCCTTTGAAGTTTACCTCCTCTATCTTTTTCTGAACCCGATCACTATGGAAGGTATCAACTACGACTTGCCATCCGCTCCAGAGACCATCTTGAGTCTCTTCCACGTGATATTGAGCGTCATCCTCAACCACAACATCATCGAGGATTTGTTTGAGGTCACGAAGTTCTATCTCGATTGTAGTACGATCATTTTGCTCTTTGATGAATCTCTCTATTTCTTCACGGTCAATGATGTCAATATAGTACACAATGACTCGTTTAGTGTTCTCAGGAAGCTCTGGCATTGCCTCCCGGATAATTCGATTCATAAGCGGCTTATCAAGGAGACGGGTTGTCCCATCCATTAGATTTGGGAGATACACTGGCATCATTCCGTGCTTGGTATCAACGATGCTACCTTCCCAGAATTTATCTAATGAATCCTCGTTCCGGAGTCCATGGATGAGAGACTTGAGTTTATCCATTGTCTGAACTGGATTGCGATAGAGTGAAACGCCATCTTTAATCTCAAGTACCTCAAATTCGGCATTTTGAGAGACTAATCGGTCTCGCGTGGTCTGAATGCTATTTATATTTATGTCTGCATGAATAAACTTTCGTCCCAAAGAACTACACACAGCAGCGACAACGCCACTTCCACCGAAAAAATCAGCGACTCGCATCCCAGCTTCAGAACTAGCCTTCACAATTCTTTCAATAAGGTCCCAAGGTTTTTCTGTAGCATAATCCACTCTTTTCACGCCATCTTTAGGGAACCTACCAGCTATGGCAAACTCCCACCAATCTTCAGGAATTTTTCCCTTTGCGTCCAAATCATAGTTCTCACTTACAAAACCAGAACCTTCAAGACCCCTCTTAAAATTCTCTAATGTTTTTGAATCATGGGCAATACGGATCTGTTGGTCATAGAAATGGTAATCTGAGGATTTAGAATACCAGAAAATGGTATCATGTTTTCTATTAAACTGTTTCATTCCTGGCGACCCCGGGCCATAGTAGCACCAAATAATCTCATTGCGAAGATTATCCTCACCAAAGATCTCATCAAGCAAGATTTTCACATAATGACCAATGTGCCAATCAAGATGAACAAAGATGCTAGCGTCTTCACTCATTATACTTTTGATAGCCAAAAGGTTATCATACATCCAGTTAAGATATCGTTCTTTGTCCCAAACATCTCCATACATCTTCTCCTCAAATTCCTTGAGCTCATCAATGCCTAACTCGCATTCTGCTTGAGTGATTGCTTGAGCAACTTTAGGATTACGGCGAACATAGACTTTCTTGGCATAGTCCGCTCCACTTGCAAAAGGAGGATCAATATAAACCAAATCAACTTGAACCCCACTATCCTTAAGGAACGCGCAAGCAGAAATACACTCGCCGCGAACCACAAGGTTCCCATCACTATTCACGCCAACCTTCTCTATCTCATCCATTTCATAGAGGGGCATCCCGCGTTCAATTCGCTCTATTACCTGATCGTTATCACGATATCTAAGAACACGCTTTGTTCTAACAAAATTATCAAGAAGAGCCTGGCCTTCTAATGAATCTGGGAAATATGGTATATATTTAACCGCCATAATATTAGGGTTTATGCAGTGAAGAAGTTTTGTATTGTATGAAGTGTTTTCTGCTGACGTTCCTCTTTAGTCAATGTGTCCTCAAGATAAAGGAATTCGAAGCGATTATAACCGAATTTCTCGTTGTTCTTCTTAATAAATTCGGTCTCCATAAATCTGCGTTTATCTGCAAACTTTGCGGCAAATCCCTCTCCTTTTGTCTCGACAATAGCAATCTGGTGAATTTCTCCCTGAGAATTACGTCTAACAAGAAGGAAGTCGGGGAAATAGTAACCGAGGTAACTCCAATGGGCCCCAGACCGCTTGAAGCATTTGATTCGGAATTCCGTAAGGTTATCATCTCCGTTGAAATAGACTTCAAGATTTTTACCATTTATTACGGGGAGAATCTCCTTTAAAAAGGTACGTTCAAAAGGACTATCGAAGCGATAAGGTAAGTAGTGATATGTCTGTGAACGCTCGGGGTGTGGGTCTTTTTGAGGCATGACACCTGAGACATCAAGACCTTGTGCTTTCAATTGCTCAATCAGTGCAAGTTGCTCTGGTGTAAGCTCCTTATCTTTAGGGTTGGAATCCCACTCAATGATCTCTTTTACATCCTTTGGTGACGGATAATAGTCTGTATTATTTGTCACAGGGGAAGTGAGCCGCTCAATCTGTAACAGACTTGCCTGGCATGGCAAGATTTCTTCCTTTTCTTTGTAGTCCCGGACAGGAAGAAAAGCCTGGCGGATTAAAGAACGAATCAGTGATTGATCATACTCAGCATCCTCAATCAGTATGCCGCCCTCGGTTTTAGTGATTCTATTGAAGATAGTCCTGAGTTGCTCTTCATAACTTAGAAGTTTGCTGACGGGCAAGAATCCGAAACTTTCCTTGGAGATAGAGTGCAACCACCAATGGAAGCTTATTTGTTTGCTTTCCTCGGAATGGAATTCATCCACCTTTAATTCTTCCCCAGCCATGTTTTGCAGATGAACAAGCGTTTTGGACCTGGAGGCCAATAAACCATCATTTGAAAGACGCGCCGCAGGATCATTCTCATCGTCAATTATCAGTGTTTCATAGCTCACCTTCAATTGATAGAAGTCGATGGGAGGAATCTTTAAGAAATCCATTCTGGAGAAACGTTCAATCATATTATCGTCTCCAGAAGATTTGTTGCTAAATTCCTGTAGGGTGATATTCTGCTGCTGTTTAAGCTGTTTATTCAGCGTATCCGCATTGAACTTGTTCATCCAGATTAATGCCGTTTCCTTCTTGTCGCGAGTTACTTGGCGGAGGCAACGACAACTTGTCTGGAGAACCATATTGGTGGGGCAAACGCCGCGCTGAGGAAGAATAACGCCAGTCAAACTTTTACAGTCCCAACCTTCTTTACCAATTTGGACGAGCAGAACGATCTTGATCTTAGATAGGGTGGTATCTAAAGATGCAAAGGCTGTTTCAGAACCTTCCGGCTTTGGATATTGTTTATTACCCTCGTGGTATTTCAGAATGACACTTGTGGGATTAAGGCCATATGTGCTGACTATTTCTGCAACAAGTGGATAGATGCTTTCCTCTAACGTTTCAATCCGACCGCAATATATGGCCAGTTTGGCACAAGTGCCGTTATCGTATTCCAAATCCGTGTAGTTATCGAGGAACTCTTTAACGCCGTTAGAAACAATCTCTGAGGTATCTGCGTCTGCGTATTTTACAGTCGGATTCTTTAAGAAATTATCAATACCGTCTATTAATGGATAGTAGTAAACTACATTGGCCAAATCAGTATTTCTGATTGAGAACTGTTCCGCTAAGGTAACGCGCTCTGCCGTGTCCAGATAGGGCGTCCCAGAGAAACCAAGAACTGAATTGAACGTGTGTTTTTGCGTCCACCCGTTCACAACCTGGCGAAGCTTGATTTCTCCGTCAGCGGCATGATGAACCTCATCTATGTAAATTGCCAAACCTGGAATGCTCCCAATAATCTCCCGTAGTTCGTTTGCGACTTTATATTGTTTGAGCTCTTCCTTAGACAATAGAGACGGATCTGTGTCAGAATCCAATCTGTCCAGTATAACCTTCTCTGCATTAGTGATGGCAACAAGGCCCATCAGGTCCTCTATGGGTTGATGATTGTTTATCTTCTGAGCGTTAGGATTCTTGATTTGATTGCTTTTATTGGCGGTTTTCTGTTCATCCAGAATCTCAAACTTGATCATACGCTTCAGCTGAGAAGCAGTTGGCTCGGGGATGATCCAAGAAGGATCAAACTCCTGAATGTGCTTAAGGCTGGGAACAATCGAGGATTTAAGTCCAGAAGGAGCCAGGACGATAAAGTTGTGAGCGAAACTCGGATTATCTGGCTCGTTTTGAGCAAAATACAGGTCTAGATAAATGAAGGCTGCCATCAAGTACGTCTTCCCAGCTCCCATCGGCAAACTGAAGAGATAGTCGGGATACTCAACCCCATAGAAGATCTTTTTAAACGCATCTACATAATCTATTGCAGACGCATTTTGTTTAATGAAGGTCTCCAGGCCTGGAGCCAACTGATTGCCTCTCTTATCTTTGAGGCGAGAATACTCCAAAAGAGCCACGGCCGCTGTGTTGGCGCTAAGAATACCGCGAGCACTCTCATTCAATTCCAGTTGCGAGATGTCAAGGCTGTTGAAAGCGCCCTCTGTGAACAGTTGCCAAAGCGGCTTGTTGTCGCATGCAATCTTCAGGTATAAATATGTCTTGATGGCCTCAAACTGAGCGTCCCGTAAAAAACCTCTTTGCGCAATATACGTCAAGAGGTCTCGGACTGTACAATCCTCGGATTTCAGCCATTCATCTCTTTTATTCTCGATTAATTTATAGAACATATGCGGTTCGCGTACTATAATTGACAAATTTAACGATTTTAGTCGAAATAATTAGCAATAAAGTGCAAGAGAGTGAAAGTGAGTAGTATAAGAATGCCCGGACGGTGCCGGGCATGACGCAATAGGGTATTATGAGAATCTACGACTACCTGAACGCCTTCAGCTCCTCATTATCCAGATACTCAATCAACCCCTCGATATGCAGGTTGATGATGGCCTGGCGCCCTTTGGAAGATAGCAGGAAGCGGCAATCCTTCTGGTTGCCCATGAACAGATTCTCAGTCAGAACCGCCGGGCAAAGCATATGCTTCAGCACATAGAACGCCGACTCGATATCCGGGTCCCCGTCAGAATAGTCCGTGCGGTTCTTCTGCCCGGGCAGGTTCTTCTCTGCAGCTAGGTACAGACAATCAATCAGCAATCAAAAGCTCGCGTGCGCAGAAAGGAGCCGGGTGCGCACCGCGAATCAACCTTTGAGTCAACTACGGCAACTGACACTTTCTGATTCCGTTCGGGGAACCCCTGCTTTGCCGTACCGAACCATCATTTGAACCGGTTTGTACGGGAAACCCCATCCCGCCGTACAGAATTTGAAGATCCACTGTTTCGCCAGACCCGCAAACCGTTTATTTTGTCCTCTCCTTTTGACTATCCTAGCAAAAGGAACTACATGACTTTCTGGGCCGTGTCAAATGAAGAAAAGCTATGGATGTGACCAACATAGAGAATCTTGATGGATTCATATCTTACCTAAGTAAGCGGCAAAAAATAAGTTGCCGCAGATTTGCCAAAGGTGATGCAAGTTATTTTTAACGATTACTGAACTGCCGCCCCGCCCATGTCGTGCCCTCCGGCAGCAGCGGCTGTATCACTGGGGAAAACGGGCTGGCGGTGTAGTGCGCCACGCGACCCTCAAGGCGGAATCGGTGAGGAAAACGGGCTGGCGGTGTAGTGCGTCACGCAACCCTCAAGGCGGAATCGGTGGGAAAGACGGGCTGGCGGACGGCGTGTCACGCGACCCTCAAGGCGGGGCCGGTGAGAAAGACGTCCTGGAAACGGTCGTCACCCGGCACAAACTCCACTGAGAGCCTGTCCCGGCGCGCCTGCACCTCATATCTGACAGGGTCGCAAGCGTTCCGCCCGCTCTCAAGATATGAAGCGATAGCAGAGGCCGTGATGCCGGTGCCGCAGGCAAGCGTCTCGGCTTCTACCCCCTTCTCGAAAGTGCGCACATGGATCGTGCGGTCACCGCCTGAGCGGGACACGAAATTGACATTGACTCCGTCAGGGGCGAAAATCGGATTCCAACGGTACTCACGCCCCGCGGTCTCCACGTCCACGACGCCCACATCCGGCACAAAAAGCACGAGATGTCTGGTGCCGGTGTCGACAAACCATCCTCCGAGTTCACGGTGATACTCAGTCACATCTATCATCCTGAGCCTTACCGTGCTGAGCGTCCCTTCGCGAGAGAGAATCTCCGCAGAATGCATGCCGTCTGCCGCTTCAAACACGAATGCGTCTATCCCGCTGCCGGGCCTTATGCCGAGGTAGTCGGCGAAAGCCACTATACAGCGGCCACCGTTGCCGCACATCATTCCGGAAGAACCGTCCGGATTGAAAAACTCCATCCTGAAGTCACAGATGTCGGACGGGCTGAGTATCATCAGCCCGTCCGCCCCGATGCGGCCGTCAGCAGCACGATATCCGTTTCTGCGGCTGCAGAGACTGCATATCCTGTCCGACTGACGGTACTCAGAGACGTCTTCCGTCCGGCCATCAAGGACTATAAAGTCGTTGCCTGCGCCCGAATACTTGTAGAGTTCCATTACCTCAACAGTTCTTCAAGCGAGACTGATCCGGAAGTCTTGTCGTCGCGATATTTCACTATCACCGGACAGTAGAGGCTCACTCCGCTCCCGGCACCGGGGCCCTTGCTTACGGGCCTGCTCCCGGACACGACCACCGCCCCGCGAGGCACCACAACCCTGCCGTCCGCATTGCGCGGCACGAATTCTCCCGTAGTGGCATCATACAGGGCCGTCGAGGCTGTGATGATGACCCCGGAGGCTATCACCGCCTGCTCCCGGACAATCGTGCCCTCGTAGATGCCGCAGTTGCCGCCGACGAAGGCTCCGTCTTCGATGATGGTCGGCATCGCTCCGGCCGGTTCAAGCACGCCGCCGATCTGGGTGGCGGCCGAGATGTGGATGTGGCAGCCGACCTGCGCACATGAGCCTATGGTGACGTGGCTGTCCACCATCGTCCCCTCGCCGACATACGCCCCGACATTGATGTAGGACGGCGGCATCACGATGGCTCCGGGTGCAAGGTATGCTCCCCTGCGGATGCTGGTGCCGCCCGGCACTATTCGAACACCGTCTTCCTGCCGGAAACCGCGTACAGGGTAGGTGTCTTTGTCGAAGAACGGGAACTGCCCGGCGCTCATGTCTGTAATCTTGCCGAGACGGAACCCGGCCAGGATCACCTCCTTGACCCAGGTGTTGACTTTCCACTCCCCGCCTGTCTTCTCGGCGACACGGAGTTCCCCCGTCTCAAGGGCGGCAAGGACCTCATTGAATCTCTCAAGCGTCACTTCCATAATTCATCAAGGGTAAGGGACATTATCTCTTCTGTCTTCGGGCTGGCATCGGACAGCGGCGGGCGGACTTCTCCGCTCATCAGGCCAAGTTTCGCCATGGCGGCCTTGACAGGTATAGGGTTCGACTCCACGAAACAGTTTCTGAACAGCGGAGAAAGCCTGTGATGGAGTTCGCGTGCCTTGAGGAAATCTCCGCGCAGCATAGCCTCCGTCAGAGCCTTGACTTCAGACGGCGCCACATTGGACGCCACGCTCACTACCCCCTGTCCTCCTGTCGCCATGAAGGCGAAAGTCATGTCATCATCGCCGCTGAGCACGGAGAACCCCTCCGGAGCGCGGCGGATGATTTCGCTCACCTGCTGGTAATTCCCGGAGGCCTCCTTGGTCCCGATGATGTTCGGGCAGTCTTCGGCAAGCCTTATCGCCGTGTCCGCCGTCATGTTGGCACCCGTCCGGCCCGGCACATTGTATATCACGACAGGCCTGTCGGCGGCTTCGCTGACGGTTTTGAAGTAACGGTACTGGCCCTCCTGTGTCGGCTTGTTGTAATAAGGGACCACGACAAGGTAAGCGTCCGCCCCGTGAGGGCCGAGCAGGCGGATGTTGTCCAGCGTCCCCTGGAGGGAATTGGTGCCGCAACCGACCAGAAGCGGCAGGCCGCCCGAATATTTGCGCGTGATGTCAAGCAGGCGCAGCCTCTCCTCCGTCGAGAGGGTCGGGGTCTCGCCCGTGGTGGCAAGCGGCACGAGGAAATCCACGCCCGCCTCCACCTGCCTCACTATGCAGGACGTGTATGCGTCATAATCCACTGCACCGCCCCGGAACGGAGTCACGAGAGCGGTTCCGCAACCTTGGAGATACAACTTGCTCATAGTATCAGATCTTTAAATTCATGTACGCCTTCGAGCCCTTCCGTCATCAGCGCGGCGGTCACCGCACCCTCGGCAAAGCCTTGCCGCGAGAATGCCTCGTGGGTGAAAGTCAGGCTGTCCACCTCGGAGCGAAGCTGGACGATGTGGGTCCCCGGCACCTCCCCTATGCGCTCGGAAGCTATCTTCGGCTTCTCCCCGAGGGCCGCCTCGATGATGCCGCCGACCGACTTGGCCGTGCCGCTCGGAGCGTCAAGCTTGTGGATATGGTGAATCTCCTTGACCTCCGGGGTATATCCGTGCCCCTTGAGCACGGTGCACGCGCGCTCCACGGCGGCGAAGAATGCATTCACGCCAATAGAGAAATTCGACGCCCAGACGAGCGTGGCGCCGCTGCTGCGGAAAGCCGAGAAAACCTCTTCCTTGATGTCATACCACCCCGTGGTGCCGACTACAACTGCCTTGAAGCGGCGCGCCAGGAACTCATAATTGGCCCTGAACGCATCCGGAGTCGTGAAGTCTATGCACACCGCGCCCGAGGTGATGTCCTCGGGGAGCGAGCACACGTCTTCCGTCGCGCACACCGGCTCAATGCCCCGGCTGCGCAGCACCGCCTCGACCATGTGCCCCATCTTGCCGTAACCGCTGATCACTGTCTTTATCATGGTCACAAAATTAGCATTATTTTTCGACTGTCCCGTCAAACGAGGCAATCATGGCGCGCAGGGCCGCGCTCCCCATAATCGTGCCTTCCGGAAGTTTCCGCTCTTCCCCGAACACATACATCTCCACCGCCGGTTCCACGACTGTCGCGGACTCATCATATCTTCCGTCCTTATAGACCAGCGACGCGTCAAGGCTCCAGCGCCTGCGGACAAAATCATAGACGGCAAGGCGCTTGCTCAGGCCGTAATCGTGGCCTTCTGAGGCGAGATGCACATTCTCAACATTGTCTTCCGCCCCATATAGCCCGTACATCTTCTGAAGATAAGGGAATTCGACTTCCGGGACATTCTTCGTCCAGTCTTCCCCGTCGGAAACGATAAGAAGAGGCTTCGGGGCGAAGGCCGCACAGAATTCGACATTGCTGGTCCGCGTGCCGTCCGGCAGGATATGGACGGGGCGGCCGCTCTCGCACGGGCATCCGCCATTGAAATGGGCGGAGACCATGACGACAGGAGCGCTGAGCGTCACACGGTCATCTATCGCCGCTATTATCATCACTTGGGAGCCGCCTCCGGAAGCCCCGGTCGCTCCGACGCGGGTGAGGTCCACCCATTCTTGAGCGCAGAAATAATCCAGGATCCGCACGCTCTGCCAGGTCTGCATGATAATGGCCAGGTCCGTGCGGTGATCCTTGGGGTCGAACGCGAGAGCGGATTCTCCCCATGCCCACATGTCATAGCTGAACACTGCCACGCCCATCCTCGCGAGAGTCGCACAACGCAACTGCTGGTCCGGGCGGTAGCGGCCCCGTTCGTCGGGGATGGAATTGTCTTTATTGTTGTAGAAGTGTCCATGAGGGGAGAGCATGAACGGAATCTTCCCCTTATATCTGGCTGGCATGTACAACGAACCGCTCACCCAAACCCCCGGGAGAATCTCGAGTGCCATGTTCTCCACGCGGTAGCCTTTATATGTGCGGCGGTTGGAGCTGACTGTGCGGATTTCGGTCTTGGGGAATCTGTCTATCCCGAGGGCGGTGATGATATTGTCCCGGAGTTCCGCCTTGCGTCCCTCCCATTTCGGGACGGAATCGTACTCCGCCGCTGATTTCTCCAGCGCACGCCGTCCCTCTTCCTCATCAGACCGCTGTGCACAAAGCGTCATGCAGGCGGACACGGCGAGCATGGCCGTCAGAAAAAACTTCTTCTTCATAAATGATTATGCTATAAAACTATACTACTCAGTTGAATCATGAAAACGCGGCGCATTCAAGCCCGGACAAAAGGGCGGACAGGAGGACATTGCGGACTCTCATGGGTTAAAGGCCTAACAAAGAGAATATCCGGACATAGTTCTCGACGGCGGCGGCGATCTCCGCCATCGAGACGCACTCATTGTCCCTGTGCGCCGTCAGAATCGAGCCAGGGCCGCATATCATCTTGTGAGCAAACCCGTCCAGATGCGGGGCGTCGCTGCCGAAAGAGACCGGCTGGGTCTGGAAGCCCGGCAGGGTATAATACTCGGCAGGAGAGTCTCCGCCACGCGGACTTACCTCAATCTCAGGACAGGCAAGCGCATCCATGTAGGAGCAGACCTCACTGTCGGAGGCAAAGGTCGTCCGGAAATACAGCCGGCAGTCAAGCGACGGGCTCAGGATATTCTGCGGGTTGTCGCTCCGCAGGAGGCCAACATTGAAACTCGTCTTCCCGAGAAGCGCGTCATCTCCGAAATCCTTGGCGCGGAGGGCGTCCATGAAGTCGACGAACATCTCCACTGCGCTGCGTCCGAACTGCGGGTAGCCGGAGTGGCAGGCTTTGCCCTTGAAATGGATGTCGAATGACTTGGTGCCCTTCGAGGCGCTCGCCATACAGTTGTCAGTAGGCTCGCCTATCACCAGGTACGGGGCGGTGAAGCCTGTCCGGGAGAACGCCTTGGCCCCGAAAGAGCCTGTCTCCTCCCCGCTCAGCAGCAGCAGTGCAAACCCGTCCAGCCCGCTCTCCGCAAGCGAGCGGCAGGCCGAATACATGGAGAAAATCTGCCCCTTGGCATCGCAGCTTCCGCGTCCGCGGACGATGTCCCCGTCGAAGACCGGGGCGATGTATGGAGGCACGGTGTCAATATGAGTGCAGAACACAAGCTTCGGCTCACCCCAGGAAAACAGGAGATTCAAAGTGCCGTCACCGACCTCGTAGCGGGTCTTTCGCGGCGCGTCAAGATGCCCTTCCAGCCATAGCGCGAAGTCCCTTTCCATCCCTGAGGTGGAATCTATGGACAGAATCCGGCGGAAGAGTTCGGTCATCATAGCAGCACATCCCTGATTATGCCGGAGGCGGCAAGCCTCACACCCTCCCCGGCTCCCCTTATGACAAGAGGTGCGGAGTATTCGCTCTTGATGACAGTCACGTTCTCTGTACCGTTGAGCCAATAGAACGGACTGTCAGCGCTGACGCTCTCCATCTTGATCTCGGCACAGTACCCGAGTCTGGCAGAAGGGTCCCTGCGCAGGATGGCCACGAAGCGCTGGCGCTTGCCCTCCGCCGACAGGCGCTTCTCCTGCACCTGTATCCGGGACTCCATGGCCTCAAGCCTGGAGTAGAACTCCTCGACCGGACAGTCGAAGAACTCCCGGCCAAGCATAGGGCTTATGCGGACATCGCTCTCTTCGAGCGGCACTCCGGCCTCACGGGCGAGAATCAGCAGTTTGCGCAGCACGTCCCGACCACCCAGGTCGGTACGCGGATCCGTCTCCGAGAGCCTCTCCCTCTGCGCCTTGCGCAGAAGGTCCGCAAGGCTCTCCCCGCATTCAGGACGCTCGTGCGTAGTAAGCACATAGTTGAGCGTGCAGGAGACCACGGCCTCTATCGACTCGATGCCGTCGCTGCAGTTGGCTCCGCTGGCGATGGACTCAAGTATAGGCAAAGATGTGCCGACCGTGGTGTCGTAGCGGAAGAAGGTCCCGTTCTCCCGCGCCGCGGCCTTGAGTGCGGCATATTGCACATAAGGCACGGCAAGTGAACGGCGGTTCGAGGTCACGACCCCGAGTCCGCTGCGGAACAGCTCCTCGTATCGCAGGTAGATGGATTCGTCGTCCGTGCAGTCGATAAATACGGACTTGCGCGGGGCGGCCTGACAGACTGCCGTGACATATGCGCCGTCTGCGGCGCTTTCCCCCTCGCGGAGCCGCGAAGAGATGGAGTCTTCGTTGAGTCCGCGCATATCTATCTGATAGTTGCGGCTGTCCGACACTCCCACGATCCTTATCGTCCTCCCGAGACGGTCCTCTATCCTCTCGCGGCTGGCTGCTATCAGCCTCACAAGGGCCTTGCCCACAGCTCCGTATCCGGCGATGAACACATTGACCTCGGTGATGCTGCGGGACTCGAAGAACTCCCTGTGTATGGCGGACACGGACTCGCGGACAACAATCTGCCTGACATCGACGAAGAACACCGACGCCTCGCCACAGACCTCGGAGAGCGGTTTGATGCCCGCCTCGGAAAGCGCTGACAGAATCCGTCCGGAAGCGGACTTGCGGCTCGCTACGGACTCTCCGACAAGACATATCCTGGAGACGCCCTCCTGCGGCAGGTCAAGGCTCGTCACGCCCAGCCATGACTCCGGGCCGCCGGGATGTATATCACGCACGACCGTGCCAGGATTGCGCGGGTCGAAGGTGTTTTTGATGTTGATCGCTATGCCTTCCTGCATGGCGGGATGGACCGTAGGCGCATAGAGGACCTTGGCCCCGCCCGCAGCGAGTTCGAGGGCGGCATGGTATGAAATCTCCGGAATCGTGACCGCAGACGGGACGACCTTGGGATTGGCCGTCATCATGCCGGGCACGTCTGTCCAGATTTCAAGCGTATCTGCCTTGAGCGCCGCAGCGTAAAGCGCCGCGCTATAGTCCGACCCGCCGCGTCCGAGGGTGGTCAGACGGCCGTCCTCGTCAGAGGCGATGAATCCGGGCGCCACGAAAAGAGCGGTGTGAGGACACTCAGCCACGGCATCCCTTATGGCGGCGTAAGTCCTGTCCCTGTCAACCTCGCCGCGGCGGGTCCGTATCAGACGCCTGGAGTCGAGCCACTGCGTGCTCACCCCGTCACAGGCGAACTTGCGGGCAATGATGACCGTCGAGAAAAGTTCCCCGAAAGTGACGCAGTCCTCAGAGGGCGCCGCCTGGAGCTCCCCGAAGAGGACATCCACCTCGGCGCTGACCGCCTGGCGCTCCTCGCCGGTGAAGAGCCGCTTCACAATCGCCTGGTGCCGCAGCCGCAGAGCCTCGATGAGGCTGTCCCTCTGCTCACCCTCCGGAAGGGAGGCGATCTTGATCAGGGCATCAGTGCAGCCGCTGACGGCGGAGCATACCAGCACCGCCCTGCCGGCGCGTACCGCATCGCCCACGATGTCCATCACGGACGAGATCCTGGTCGCGTCCGATACCGAGCTGCCCCCGAATTTAAGTACCCGCATCATTCTCTCTCTATCTTGGCTCCGAGCGCGTTGAGGCGCCCTTCTATGTTCTCATATCCCCTGTCTATCTGCTCGATGTTGTCTATCGTCGACGTGCCGTTGGCGGACATGGCCGCAAGAAGCATGGCGATACCGGCCCTGATGTCAGGGGATGTCATCCTGCCGGCCTTGAGACAGATCTTGTGGTCGTGGCCTATCACCACCGCGCGGTGCGGGTCGCAGAGGATAATTTGCGCTCCCATATCTATCAGCTTGTCCACAAAGAACAAGCGGCTTTCGAACATTTTCTGATGAATGAGTACACTGCCTTTTGCCTGGGTGGCAACCACCAGCAGCACACTGAGCAAGTCCGGCGTCAGTCCGGGCCAGGGCGCATCG
>OIWT01002592.1_pt1 | contig 18247 bp, 20 predicted proteins | sample 1587701 | NCBI WGS metagenome assembly OIWT01 (sample SAMEA3888904, study PRJEB22519) | human gut metagenome | biome: human gut; feature: human-associated habitat; material: faeces | place: Denmark | collected 2009
GTGGATAACGAGTAGTTCGGCCTTGTCAGCGAGATGACCGATGATGCGCTCAACACGCTCACTCCGGAGGACGAGGAGGCTGCGGACGAGACGGTGGATAAGGTTCTGTACGAAGTGGCTGGAATGAGATTGGCGGGTTTGATTCGAGCTGAATGGTGATCCGTAGACATCAAGGACGCTGGAACGAAGGAGTTGGAGAAGAAGCAGATGAATGCTGCCGCCACTTCCATGTCTGCACTTCCCACTATTCCTGTGTAATATGCTCGTTTAGTGCTTGTCTTTGTTTGAATTTCATGCGGTTTTGAAGAAGTTTTGGTGGAAATAAACTGGACTCAGTTTAATACTCAAACGAGCGAAATCTGCTCAGACTTGATAGTACCAATCACTGAACGGTTTAACCAGAATCCTTCATTTTCTTTTAGTATTTGAAAGTGGAATCTGTTCCCCTGCCTGTGTTGAATGAGGAATAGGACGACATGAATTCAAGTGAGCTTATGGGTTCTGTAGAAGAATTGAGACAGGAGAAGAGAAGTAGTGCTTCATTCTGTGTGTTACAGTTAGGTCTCGAAAGACAGGTTGCTGCCCTTGACAAGGAGATTGTCGCATTGGCGACGAACGTTTCTTTCTCGTGCGATGCTGTTATTACTAGCCCGCTTCAAGGGCGGCACTGAGAGCGAAGTGTAAGCAGCGTGCAATGCTGCAGCAGTCCGTTAGTCAGATGGATGGCGTGATAGCCAATATGCAGATGGTGGGGACGAGGCAGACCATGGCGAAGGGTTGTTCATTGTTAAAAGCACTCACCACATAGCCCAACAAACCCAAATCAGAGCTATTCAGGCCGCTGGAAATGCAATGCAGCAAGCAAACAGGTAGTCTCGATGCGGGGAATTGAGTTCATAGCGCGATGAAGCCGGAGGAGGTGCAGCAAATTGTAGCCAACTTGGAGAAGCAGCAAGCGAATGTGGCAACTATGCAGCGGATTGATCCTTAGTATGAGATGACCAATGAGATGATCAACAACGCGATGGACTCGTTGTATGGAGTGAACGACGATGAAGTGGACGAAGAAGAAGACAGAGTCTTGTTTGAAGTGGCTGGAGTGAGGATGAAGGGTGCAGCCAATTCGTTGGATTGACGGCGTAGATCTCATGAATCCGGCTACACGGCAGAACCCGATGCAGGAGCAAAACCTGCAGCAGCGTTTGATGCAGTTGGATGGAAATGGTGTTTTTTAATGAACATGTTTGTTACATCGAATAGTCCTTCACTCTGTATCGCGCGCTGTCGTACTGTCTGGCTGTGAGCCGACTGCCGTTGAACAGCAAGCCACTCAGCCCGCGAACCGCCTACAGTGAAGTAACCGGCGCAATGCTACAATGGACGCCGAATAGGAGTTGGCGAACTGAAGGAAGAGGCGCTTCTCCTTCCCGATCTCGATGTACTTCATGTCCTTCAGCTGCACCTCAATCCGGAGAACCACACAAACCTTTCCCTGCTCCGTGGCCAAACGCTTCAGCTCGGTGATGTTGGAGGGATTCCGCACGTCGTCGCCTTCCGAAAAGCCCGTGAGGAGAACCACGCAACTCTACTCAACAAGGGACGCAGAGGAAGATGCATGCGAGATCGTTTTGGGCACTTCCTCCCTCTTCTTTCCATAGTCGACATACCCAACGGCCTGTACATCACTTCCACTCCAAGGTGTCACTTCGGGCAGAACGGGCTTCGGCGCGTTCTTGAGAAGGTTGAACTCTCCCTCCATCATCACCTTCAACGGAGTGTTCTGAACCGAGAAACCGTTCATTGACTGCGACTGAGCCCAAACTGCCGTGCGTACGGAAACGGCCTTCAGAGCGCACTGCTTGTTCTCGAAGGTGAGCTTGAACGTCTTCTGATCGGAGGGAATGCACTCGCTCTTCACGATCCTTCCAAAAATAGCAAAGAGAGACTAGCCATAAAGGCAGAGAACATGGCAAACAAGGATAGACTCAAGAGTCATGGCTGGATTGGCTGATTCAATTACAATGCTGAAAGGACGTGATTCGATTGGGCGCTCTCGCGGAAGCTCCTCTCTGGGCTTTTCCTGGATTCTGTTGTCCAGCTGAACCGTGATTTGACTGCCTCTCACCATGTGGTTGTTCAGATAGGACACTGCCTGCAACGCGGACACTACCTTCTCGTACACCACGACGCAGGTGGAAGAAGCGTCTCTATAGGTGATGTGCGCAATTGGCAAATGCAAGTGCTCTGTGAAATCCACCTCCAGTATCTTCCCAATCACCGAAAAACCGGCTATAATATGTTTCTACACAGCGTAAATGCCACAGAGCGCGCAAACACAACTTACTCTTTGAATTGTTGGAGGCAGATTGGATACAATCACAGACCGTTTTGCCTTTTGCTAAACAACGTGAGAATGGGCAAACGAGAGAATGACGCATCTTACCTCTCCGGAAAGCTGCTTTTTGTAATCTACGCATAGTATGGGATACAGTGCCGATTACCGTGGTATCGTCTGTGATGATGCGACCGAGAGCGGGACCGGGAGTGCCGGTGATGCGAGCGGTCTCTTGACCGATAGTGACTCATCCGGCGGGTGCCGAAAGCGGTGGTAGGCAATAAAAGAATGAAACAAACAGGGGATCACATGTAGTGATTCAGGAGCACTTCAAAGCTCTCCTGCTTGGCAGACTGCGGGGTCGGCTTGCCGTGCTCAAGGATGTACTGCTCGCATTCCTCGAAGGTGGCCTCTCCGCTCTCGATCCGAGCGCCAATGCCGGTGGTGTACGATTCATACCGCTTGTCCACGCGGCCCTGGTAGATGCCATCCTGCATCATCTTCTCCACGATGAGCAGCGCGTGCGCAAAGGTGTCCATGGCTCCGATGTGGGCGATAAAACGGTCCTCCATGGCAATCGACTCGCGACGGATGTGCGCGTCGAAGTTCAGGCCGCCGGTGTGGAGGCCTCCAGTGCGGATGATGTGGTACATCACGATCACCGCCTTCTTCACGTCCATCGGGAACTGGTCCGTGTCCCAGCCCAGCAGCGGGTCACCCGTGTTGGCGTCCACAGAGCCGAGCATGCCCTCATTGCACGCGAAGACAATGTCGTGCTCGTAGTCGTGGCCGGCGAGGGTGGTGTGGTTCGGCTCGATGTTCAGCTTGAACTCGTTCTCCAGGTGGTACTTGCGCAGGAAGCCGATCACCGTCTGCGCGTCGTAGTCGTACTGGTGCTTCGTGGGCTCGCGCGGCTTCGGCTCGATCAGCAGCGTGAACGTGGCGCCGATCTTCTTCTTGTAGTCCGCAGCCATTCGCATGAAGCGACCCATGTGGTCCAGCTCCTTTCCGGGAAGGCTGTTGAGGATGCTCTGGTAGCCCTCGCGACCGCCCCAGAACACGTAGTTCTCGCCGCCGAGCTTCTTGGTGATCTCCATGCACTTCTTCACCTGCGCGGCCGCATTGGCGAACACGTGGGCATCCGGGTTGGTGGACGCGCCGTTCATGTAGACGCGGTCGCCGAACATGTTGGCGGTGCCCCAGAGGAGCTTCACGCCCGTCTCCTTCTGCTTCTCGAGCATGTAGTCGGAGATGATATCCAAGCGACGGTTCGTCTCCTCCAGGGTGTCGCCCTCGGCGACGATGTCACGGTCGTGGAAGCAGTAGTACTCCACGCCCAGCTTGGTGAAGAACTCAAAGGCAGCATCGCACTTCTTCTTGGCCTCCACAATGGGATCCGCATCTCCGGCCCACGGGCGCTCGAGAGTGGGACCACCAAACATGTCATTGCCCTGGAAGCAGAAGGTGTGCCAGTAGCACACTGCAAAGCGCAAGTGCTCCTTCATGGTCTACGATTCGACAGTGGAGGACTTGGATACCTTTCCAAGAACAACCTGATCGGCGTTGTACCACTTGAAGGCGAGATCATTCATGCTCGCACTGCCCTCATACTGAATCTTTCCGATTCCGGGGAAATACTCCATTTCGTACACAAAAAGAATGACAAATGATCGCTAAGAATAGTGGTTCTTGACGATCAATGACCACTGAGCGCACACATTGGGTAAACAAACAAATCAAAAGTACTCACTCTTCGTCATCCTCCTCGTTCTCCTCGTCGTCGTCATCCAACAGAGAGTTCTCCTCTTCCTCCTCGTCACCAGCCTCCTCCTCTTCTTCTTCCTCTTCTTCCATCATCTCCTCCTCCTCTTCATCCTCCTCTTCATCCTCCTCTTCTTCCACCTCTTCTTCCTCCTTCTCCTTGGGGATCATTGAGCTCTCGTACACCTCCACTAAAGGAATCTGGGCCTGCGAAAAGTCCACGATGGTCTGTGTGTTCGCCTGTGCCCGTTGCAGCAGCATCTCGAGGCGGCCCCTTAGTCTCACGACCTTCTTGAAGGAGGCCGTTCGGGACTCCAGCAAGTGGCGGAGATGCGCCAAACGCTGCTTGCATCCAGGAACGGACATTAGATAGGCATTGTGACGTGTGAAGATGTAGTTGAACAACTCAAGGCAAACGTCAAAGCTCTACGCCTCACCATAGGTAGGAATCATCACGTGTGGCTTTGTCTCCATGCGGAGAATGAGCATGTCAATAAGAGGAAGTATATATCTCGCATTCAATTTCTTAATCGAATTATCCAGCACCTACGGCTAATTCCAACTACAACCAGCATACGGACTGCTTGCTCGAAATACTGATCTTTGCGAACTGGTCGTAGTCGTTTGTTTCGATAATCTGCGTCAGAATCACGTCCAGCGAGCCGGTCTTCGGAAGCGCCTTCGGCTTCTCCTCCATGCTCATCTCCTTCATCACGTCGGTCGTTTCTTCCACTTCCAGGGATTCTAAACGCTTTCCCAAGGAGAGCTTGGAAGTACTGTCCGCCTTGTCTATAACCATCACAAACGCACCTGTTCTACTCACTCTTCCCGTTCTCAACCATTCCGTTGAATCCCAGAGTGTTCTTTGGATGGAGCGAGGGGAGTTTCATTCAACAAACAATGCGTCAAGCGATCGCGGTGTGCACATCCTGGGTGAGACTATCATACAAACAGAGTAAGCGGGCTCTTCATCTCCGGAATGGTCTCCTTCGATTCCGTCCCTCCTCCTGCTTCCCTGAAGGTCTTGGCTGTGCAGGCTGTGCAGGCTCTTCAACAACGGATGCCGGAGAGGCATGGACAGCATCTTCTTTTGAGTGAATCCGCATGTGCCGCTTCAGCTGCCTTTCACTGGAAAAGTGCAGATGACACTGCGGGCAATCGCACAGCGTAGAGTGACGCTCAGGAAGAACAGTCGTTTGACGCTCCTCGACAATCACCGGTTTCTGGATGGGATGGAAGGAAGGAGGCAGAGGGATTGGGCTCTGAGCGTAGATCGGGACCTTCTCAGGGGTGACGTAGTAGCCGTCACCGTCAAGCTTCATCTCGTTGAGTTCAATCTCAGAAAAGAGGTAGTCCCCAAAGTAGTAGTTCATGTCTCCTCCGTACAGTGATGACATCACTCGGTACACCAGGTCATTTGTGATACTCAGGGCGTCACGATTGCGCTTGAATTCGCTAACCGACTTGAACGACGAAATGGCGGCAGACTTCTTGGCAATCGTGGCATGCGCTGTCCACGACAATGGATCTTCCGTCACTGCCGTCAAGGATCGTCAGCATGAAGGAATCAGGATATGAATATTGCAGCTCACCAGATACTGGCGAATGGACTGTACGCAGCACTGCAAACGATGGCTAAGCAGTGATAGGAAAAGACCGTCACAAACAAGGATTCGTCGTCCCGGATGTTGAAAAAGAGAACGTCTTCGCGAAATACACCCAGACCCTGTAACGAAATGACGCAGGGAAGTGGATTGGGGCCATTACAGTAATAGAAACGGAAGCAATCACGGATATGAGTCATTGCATCCCTATGTATCAATTCGGAACGCACAAATCGACATCATTTGATTGTATCTTGAAGGCGCCTCTAAATTGAATACTCCCAGCGTAATGTGCAGTTTGCTTGCATCTACCTTCACTTTCTCTAGCATTGGGTTGATTTCCGTCATCTTCTCCTGAATGAACTCTACGCTGTAACAATCACGTTGCTACTCCAACCGGCATGTTTCCACAGATTCGGCGACTTCAACCGTAGTGACAAGAAGTGGGTTGGTCTCAATCGCTTGCCTCCCTGAACTGTGGCCTGGATGATGGGGGCGGCGACTGGGGCAGTCCACCTTCCGAACTGCGCTTGCAGTTTCACGAAAGCCTCCTCCATGGCAGACAATGACTGTCCAACGTGTGGTGCAAGAAACAAGCCAGTCACCATCCAACCAAATGAATGATAGCCTCCAGAATGGGGTTAGCAAACTCCTGCGAAACGCGTAGGTCCACGAGCAAGTCTGCCAGATAGTTCAGCGCCTTCAGCAGAACGGGCAGCGGGTAGTCATCCGTTTGCGGCTGCCTCCTCCTGCCCTCCTCCTCCTTCGCCACTACGCCTCAGCCAAATGCCACACCCAAACCCGTAATCAGCTCGCTTTTCCTCTTTCGGAAGTACTCCTCATCACTCAGACACTTATAACGCATTTGGTACGCCGTCTCCGTCGCGCCTTTCCCGCGACAATAGTCCAGCAGCAGCTCCTTCCAGAAGCCCACCTTCCGGTAGATCTCGTGCGTGTACAGATAGCCGTACAGAGGAAAGCGCTTGATCGGGTCGTTCACCAAGAACACCGCCGTCGCCTTGTGCAACCGAAGGGCGTTGGCGAAGTCACGTTGCTCCACACAGAAGGAGTAGAAGGCATTCAGCAGCAGCGCCATACCCTCCGCCGAGGGCGTGGACAGCACGTGGTAAGGAGTCAGCGCGTCGGACTGCGTGAAGAGGTGAAGGAATTCCGTGCGCACGAGTTTGTCGGCGAGTTGCTGGGTGACCTGCTTGCTTAGCTCAGAGCATCTACGTCTGACGCGAGCGATTGGAGAGAACTTGCTTGGCGACACGTCCAGCAGGTAGTGCGTGAGCAGCCGGCTGGCGGCTGTGGCGAAGGCGGAGGTGGGAAGAGAGGGCAGTGATGATGGTATGGGTGGTGTGTGGGAGAGAAGGCGGTAGTCTTGCGCGTTGAGAAGGAGGTGCGGCGAGGCGGCGAGGTGAACGGAGCGGAGGTGGAGAAGGGAGGAGGCGATGGAGGCAGAGGCGTGCGGGCGAGAGAAGAGGAAGGGTGGGTAGATGATGCGGTAGTGAGGGACTGAGGGACTATGCTGGCGAGACGGCGTGGACTGGAGGAGCTGGAGGAGCGGAGCGTTCGGCGGGAGCCAGAACTGGTCAGTGAACATGGCGAAGCTCTGCGTGGAGAGGAGGCGGTGGTAGAAGGCGCGGAAGGCCTCGGGGACCTCGTGGTTGATGTATTCGACGTTGTTGAAGAAGCACACGCCGTCTAGGAAGGTGTAGAGATAGGCCGAGAAGTGCGGCAGCAGCTGCCAGAAGAAGCGGCCGATGATGGTTTGGAGGCTGGAGCAGAGGAGAGCGTCAGGAAGCGAGAAATCGACGAGGGAGAGTTGATGGAGCACCCAGTGACGCGGGGCCTCGGGGATGGCAGGAGAGGGAATGGGCGTTTCGGAGAAGAGGAAGAGAGTGTGAACGTCGGGAGGGATGGCGTGAGAGGCGGAGGCGAGCGTGAAGGCGGAGGTGCCGAAGAGAAAGGGCGAGGGCGAGTCGACGAGAATGCGGAGAAGGTAATATGGAACCAGTGGGATGACGGTGTGAGGGTAGGCGTAAGGGAGGAGGAGGAGGAGCGCTTCCAGCACGGGCTAGAGTGAAGGAGGAGGAAAGCACGTACGGACAGGATGGAAATGTCGTTCGAGACGAAGAGAAGCTTCTCTTCGAGCAGGAGGAGGAGGAGCGTGTTCAGGATGGACTCGGCGCTCATCACATCGAAGAGGAGGCGAAGGCCCGTCGCTATGGGTCAGGAGGAGAGCGAGAGGCGACGACTACTCCCTCGGTTGAAAAACGGGGGGCCACTCAGCGCGCACTCCTCGCCATTGACGGTGAAGGCGATGGTGAACCCGCTCGGAGGGAGAATTGCGTCGCAGAGCAGAAACGAGAGGAGCTGTTTCACCTCCTCCTTCTTCTTCTCACCCAACACCGCCGCAGCCCGCGGAAGCAGGCGGCAGAGCTGCGCGGGCGCGGGGAGCCTGCTGAGGACGAAGAAGCACACGGGCACGAGCACGTTCTCCTTCCACTGTTTGATAGTTTGCTGCGCGGCGAGCTCCTCCTGGCGGAAGGAGTCGGGGATGGGTGTGTGTGGGAGGATGGTGCGCACGAGCGAGGTGAGCGTGTGTTGGTGGTAGGTGAAGTAGCAGCAGCAGTAGTACTTGGTGGTGGCGGTGCAGAGCGTCGTGTAGTGTGTGGTCGTGGGCAGCTGTGCTGTGAAGACGCTGTTCTTATCGTTTGTCACTCTCACTTCCTCCTTCCTTTCCTGTTCTTCTTTCTTCTTCATGTTTATCTCTTCCTCCTTCTTGTCCATTTCCTCCTCCTTCTCCACTTCCTTTCCTCCCTTCTCTTCCTCCTGCACAGAATCCTCTCGCAACTGTTCCAGAAGGTAGTCGAAGAGGAAGTCATACTGCAGGATCATCACCAGGAACACGGAGAACAGCGTGCTGCGCTGCTGGCGAGAGTACTGCGCCGTGGGCAGCTGCCAGAGCGGCTCGAAGAAGAACGCGGCGATGGCTTCGAGACTGGCTTGGTCGGACGAGTCACCCACGTGCAGCGGTGAGTACACGTTAGTGTCAGCATCCGTCACGGGCGTGCTCGTGGGCGTGGCTTGTTCCGAGCTGAGCGAAGAAGAGTCAGTCACTTCGTTCTCGCAGAACACCTGGCAGGAGCGACTCTCTGAGCGGAGAACGAGGTGGATGAAAGAGAGGAGATAGAAGAGGAGAATGAGCGTGTCCTGCGGAAGGCACTTCAGCGTGCGTTTGATCAGGTGGAGAATAATGGTGGGAATGTAGGTGAAGCCGGCGTCGTCGAAGGAAATGCGAAGGAAGCTGGCGTGCGTGGAGGCGGGAATGAGAGGGAGCTGCGAGTGAAGAGAGGAAAGGAAGCGGACGTGACAGCGGAGATACTGGCACACGGCGGCCAGCACCTCTCCGGGGAGGAAGTCGAGATGGCTGAGGGCGGCGATGTTGAAGAAGGGAGCGGCGGGCGATGGAGGCGGGATGGAGAGAAGGACGTGGAGGATGTGAGACAAACGGGAGGGGGAGGGAGGAGGCGTGCACAGGGAGTCGCAGGGGAGGGAGGGAATGATGAATTCGATGCCAACGAGAAGGGGAGTGGGGATGAATCGCATGATCAGGGGAGGGAGCGGGCGGTGGAGATGGATTCCGTCTAGACATGACGCGGAATAGGAGTTGCTACCGGGAAAGCAGAACCACTCCAACGCATTCGGCATGTCCTCTTCCTTGCCCCGTTTTGAGCTGCAGGAACGGAGCGAAGGCTCCGATTTGAAGGAGGAAGAGAAGGGGAGGGGAAAGGAGAAGAGAGACAGGTCGTCCTCCTTTCTCCCGCAGACGCCAATGTAGTCAACAACCCCGTATTGAAATGAGCCTAATGGTGCAAAGAAAAGTCGGATACTACAATCATTCTGCGAATCACACGAGGGAGAGCTGGATTGGGATGTATTGTTTCTATTCGTTTAGAGGAGCAGTGGTGGTTACGATAAAATGAGTCGTGGCGTTTCATAATCACAGGAGGACGAATTCCTGAACATCAAATCGAACACTGATTATTCGTACGCGTGGTGCTCGTACGAGTACTTTCGAATCTACACATGAACGGAGGAAGGGAATGGCGAACTGGATCGCAACTGGCTCCGGTCGTGGATTGGGAGTCGTGGCTGCCTTCGTCGCCCACTGGCATCACACCGACGCGGAAAGAAAAGGGGAAGCAGAAAAGGGAATGGCAACAAACACTCCTAGTCCAGAGTGGAATACCTGTACTTGTCCTTGTACACGAGCACGATCACCTCCTTCAGAATCGACTCCATCTCGGTGATGTCCACGGTGAAGTTGCGATCGCGCGTTCCCTGGAACAGACAGTCCTTGGACTTGGCGCGCTTCTTGCACTGCGGACCCTGCTCCCCCTTGGCCTTGTACGCCCTGTGAAGCAGCCCCGCGTTCAGCGAGAACCGCTTGTAGTGCGACCAGTCCCAGAAGGGCGGGTACAGCTCAACCACGGCGCTGTGCGGCTGCATGAACAGCGCGTAGAGGATCTCGGAGCCGTAGGCGGAGAGCAGCACGTCGGTGCGGGCGAACACCTGCGCCAGCTCGTCGGTGGAGAAGTCGGAGAGAGTCAGCGTGGCGACGGTGAGCGAAGACGCGAAGGTGCGCGACAGCGAAGCCGCCAGAGGCGTCAGATTCTCCACGTGACGCACGCGCCGTCGGTCCAGCAGAAGCGTGTTGAGCATGGGCGGCACGCGCGAGGCGGGCGTGTAGTGCGCGTAGCTGTACAGCGCGCAGCGCAGCGCGTTCACTGCGGGGAGCGAGGGGAAGAAGGCGCCGCCGCCGAGCTCCTGCCAGTCGCGCAGAAGGACCTGACGATGAGTGAGGAGAAGAATACCAACCATCACGCGGTCGCAGACGTGGTTCTGAGCGAAGAGAGAGGAGGTCTTGTCGATCCAGTCGACGGGGCGCGACGTGGGGAAGAGCGAGAGCAGCGCGCGGAGGAGCAGGGAGTTGAAGCCGACGGGGCGGAGCGTGTCCTCGCCCAGCAGCAGGAGGTGCTCGATCTGAGGTTGAGATGAAAAATGGGGGGAACGAGGGGGAAGTCGGACACGTGCGTCGCGATATAGCTGAGCATGGCTACGCCCTCGGTGAACTGGAAGCGGTTAGAGAGAGAGGGCGGATGGGCGATGGCCAGATGCAGGGGCTTCGGAACGAGCTTGCTCGGATTGAGCGGGGTTTTCAGCACGCGGACGTAGTTGACTAGCTCGTGAGTAGGAGAAGAGAAACGGACAGAAAAAGTCCTTCCGCTTGTAGAGAGTGAGAATATCGCTGAGCTCTGCTTCATTCCGAAGATGGATGGTTAGCGCGTTGTTCCTCAGGTTGACGCAGATGTTCGTCACGATGGCATAGTGCGGGGTGTGAATGATCTTGGAAAAGCCATCGGATCTACGCATTCACCGTGCTGGACGAGATTACTCCTCCCACAGCTTTGAAAAGTCTTTTTCTTTCCCTCTATTCATGAACTAATGGAGTGCAATTATACATGTCTTGTTTTGCACAATCACACATCTGTTTCCAGTTAGGAGACTGAAAATCAATTTCATGAGTTGCTGAAGGGCATAGTTCAGTATTGGATACAGAGAATTCGTAGATGCTGGGATAATCGTCAAAGTGGCTCTTCTCCATTGAACTGCGGGTGCCAGACGTAGTTGCATTCGCTGTAGCTGAAAGTACAGTGCTGGATTCATTCGTTAGAGGCACTTGTCTACACACATAACGATCCAAGTCAATTGCATACATGGAATTCACGTATCTTGCGGTTCCCGCAACAACGATCCATATAAATCCGACCATCCAGCCGATTGAGAGAATCGTCAAGAGAAGCACGTATTGTATCTCCTGACGCATTATGTTTGCGTTTCGATTTGAAAATGAATGTGAAATGCGAGAAAAGGGCTTCTGAACAAAGGAAACACTATCACTGACAGAATAGTGCTTATTGTGCTACACCACAACGATTGGAGTGTTCTATCTTCTTCGATGTCAGGAAATGTGCGTACTGACGAGAGAGTGTCAGGGTTTGTTCACCTGATTCCATTCTCAAACGACTGTGTTGATAAAACACGACCATTCCGAAGAACCACTCTTAGCCTTTAAGGATACAATTTGCCCTATTACTGTTGAGGAGATTGAGACTACTGTGCTGAAGAAGATGGAAATGTTCAAGTGTGAGTACCCGAGGCTGGAGTCACTGTTGAAGGACACGAAATTCCCTTCAACCCATGAATCACCGGTTGAAGAAAGAGTGATTCAACAGTTTGCTCAGTCCTTGGAGTCAGAAACAAACCGCTTCTTCAGAGACTATTCTCCAGCAGCGAAGATCAAGGCAGTGGAAGATCTCTACGGAGAAGCAGTGGAGTTTGTTCATCAGCGCGATAGAAGACGATACAAGCCTGTTTCCAAATACCTTCAGCAGCACAGTACCGCGTTCCCCACCCTGTACCTCGTTTACCAGTATCTCTTCTGCCAACCGGAATCATCTGCCGCGGTGGAAAGAAGCTTCTCTGTTCAGGGATGCTTCATGCTGGGTAGACGAAATGGGAAGTGTTATTGGCAAAAACACTTTCGATAAGCTTGCGAGAGAGATTGCGGCGGAACTAGGGAAGATCCCAAGGGTTATACAACCCATTCCTTTCGTCGTTCAGGCGCAACCATTCTGGCGGCGCTAGGGTTATCAAACGAGGAGCTGCGCCAGATGGGCGACTGGAAAAGTCCCCAGATGGCCGCTAGATATGTCAACGAAGCGGGGACAAATAAGGAGGCCATTCTGAAGATAGCAATGCAGCTTTCTCCCAATAAAGCATAAGGAGAAATACATGCAAAAACGCAGAAGAATCATAGTGTAAGACTATCAAGAGAACGATTCTCACCCCGAAAAGCACTTCGAGGAGGAGTGGCAAAAACGAACGCCAACCCCCTGTAATAACGGTTCCATCCTGATCTTAGGTAACACCCATTACGAAACAGTACAAACCAACATATGTCAGGTCAGTTCTGGGCTGATTGGTAAATGGCAGTGGGAAGGGCATATAAGTATCAGATTTCATGGCAGCGTCACAGCCCACTGAAGAAGAAGACGAACTCTAGTGTTTGAAGCAACGAGCAGTGGCTACTCTTCCACTTCGTTCTTCCTGGAGGAACAGCAACGGATCTTCGATGGGAAGCTCTAGACCCTTGGCCCACTCAAATGGAACCTTTCCCACTATCCTCATTCTTCGTCTTTCTGTCACACTGAACAAAGGGGATATCCCAACAATTCTCTAGCATGGCTGGATGGCAAATTTGGGGGGTGAGGTGGGGGCGATTTCAAAACAGAAGAAGTGTTCTCCGAAAGAAATTTGTGGAATTTGAAACGATGTCGTCACGTATGTCGATATGGTCTGTATTGCCGCCTCGTGATGCCGAATGTGACGTATTCCCTTTTTCGTCCTGTATTATTCTTGTAGGAGTTTGCCCCCGAAATTGCAAAGTGGATGTCACTTGTGTTGGGGAAGGAAATCTCCTCCAACTTGCTCTCGGAATTGGAGAGCGGAGACGTTTGCTTTTGTATCCCTTTTCACGCGTAAGGTGCTTTGCGAACTGTTTGCAAAACTGTGCCCCGAAATAAAGCTCGGAAGGTATCATAAGGGCGCCAGTGAGTTGCTGCTGTTCAACTTGAGCTGTAGAGCTGGATCTGTGGAAGAGAGACAATGTCCAAGTGTTTGCAAACGCCACTCTTCGTCTCGGTGTTCCCAAATCCGCCGTGATCAACTACTCCTTCTTTGAATCGAAAAATGTGCGTCCTTCCTCTTGTCCTCACGAGTAGATGGCTATGCTGATCACGAGCCTCCTTGTCTTCGTCAAGGTGCTGATGGAGAAGAAATCTGCTTCGGACCTGAATCTCCCCGACTCCTTCTTGAAGACGAGTCCCCGCATGCATGCGACCTTACCCCTAGTTTGCTCTGCCTACCTCGAAACCCGCGTTCTGCACCAGCCCCACACCGAGTCCGTTCCAAAGGAGTCTGCCAAGCCCAAGGAGACTGTGGAACCAAAGGAACCCAAGGAGACTGCCGAGTCCAGCAAGCCCAAGGAGACTGCCGAGTCGAAGGAGCCCACCTCCCAAGCGGCAGATTCCGCCGTGGTGCCGGAGGCGGTGAAGGAGGTGAACGAGCTGGTGGAGCAGGCGGCGCAGAGCCAGCTGTCGGCGGAAGAGATCCGCCAGCTGGACGAGATGATGCGGTCGCAGGTGAACGACATGCTGGAAGACATTCTGAAGGACCGCCGCAAGACCTGCGGTATGTGGGAGGAGGAGGAGGAGCGCGTGGTGGCGGCCGAGCCGCTGGAGGAGGGAGACAGTGATGACTCCTTCGACGAGAAGTACCTGCCGCGGTCGTCCGCGTCGCTGGGCGGCAAGGAGGAGGAGCTGTCGGTGGAGGAGCCTGCTGAGGAGCCTGCTGAGGAGCCTGCTGAAGAGGTGAAGGAAGAGAAGTCTGAAGAGAAGGTGAAGGAAGAAGTGAAGGAGGAGGTGAAGGAAGAGAAGCCTGCGGAGAAGAAGTCGCCGTTCCTGCAGCTGGACAAATGCAGTGATGAGATGATGATGGGGCTGATGGGAATGGATTTGCCGGAGGAGGAGGAAGATATCATTGCAGACACAATCGTGAATGCGATGAAGATGGAGGAAAAGCCCGAAGAAAAACACCAAGAGAAGCCCCAGGAGGAGGAAGTGTTAACGGAAGTGGATGACGGCGAGGAGAAGAAGCCAAAGAAGTCATCCGGTCTGTGGTGTAGGAGTTGAAAGGATGGGTCACCCGTAGGGAAGTCCACGCTCCTCGCTGCTGCTGTTGCCACTGTGGTTGTTGCTAAACACTTCCAAAAGTAGTTGTTTCCATTCTTTGTTGCCTCTTTGTTCCATATGCACAGATCGGTTTTGATCGTGTCGGGAGGATCCATGGGGTCCCTGTTCTCTGGTTTTCTCACGGCTGCAGCAGCCGCTAGTGATAATGCCTTTCAGGTGAGCATTCCTCCCCGAAAATCATCTACAGGTCTTGTTACGTGCAAACTGGAAGGAACATCGTGAAGCCATCCAGAAAAACGGACTTCGTGTCATTCCCTACTCTGATGCGTGCAAATCGATATGGAAATCCATTCAATCCGAATACAAGCAAATCGAGGATATGAATACGATTTCGATTCCCGTGCGAGCCGTGGATGACTCCGTTTTCGATGAAAGAAACAGTGGATTCACCAAATTCGATAGCGTTTTGATTTCATTTTCTCTTTACCACAGGTATTGCTCCTCGATAAGTCCTACAACACCGAATCCCTTGCTCACGCGATTAAGAAGGTTCTCGCTGACAGTGGGACCTGTCTCACGCTCCAGAATGGAATGGGAAACGTTGAGATTCTGCAAGTAGCGATTCCTCCACTCGTCTCTCCTAGTCCGTTCTCGGAAAGGACCGAGTGATTCAAGGAAACACCTCCCAGGGAGCCGTGCTCATGGGTCCCGGAGTCGTGAAGCACGCCGGAACGGGCTACATCACCATCGCCGCCCCCACGCCCGTACAATTGCATGTCGAAGAGTTGACCATAGAGCGGACAGAACGCGGCAGAGTGGTGGGTGAAGACCCTGAACTCCATTCATCTCCCCGCTCAGCTTGCTGACGAGAACGTTCCGTTCGCTTCAGTACATTACCAGTAGTTCCACACCGTCCTCTGGCAGAAGCTGCTCGTGAATGCGGTGATTAACCCCCTGACTGCTTTTCTTGAAGTGAAGAACGGAAAACTATTAGAGTACGGAGAGTACGACGCAGTCGCCAACGGAGTGGTCCGGGAGGGAGTCGATGTCGCGAATGCTCTCGGAGTGCCTCTGGATTTCGACGACTGCATAAAGCGCGTTCGTCTGGTTGCAGAGCAGACTGCGGGTGGCGACGATGACGAGCGATGAGGCGTAGAGAACACCAGTTCGATGTGGTCGGACATCCTGAAGAAGGCACCGACGGAGATTGACTTCATCAACGGATACATCGCGAAGAAGGCGAAGGAGGTGGGCATGCAGGCGCCCAAGAACGAGATGCTGGTCTCTTTAGTTCACATGAAAGAACACTGCTCTGTTGGTTGAACAAACACGTCATTTCGATTCGGCTCTAAAAGGATCCTCCAACACGTTCGCCAACACGTCCTGCATTCCGGACATCACTATTCGTCACTCCACCCCCTCTCGCCCACGCGTCAGGTTCTTCCGGCGCGTCTCGATCTCCTTCGTCCGCAGCGCCAAAAACTTCCTCTTCACCTCCTCCATCTACGCCTCACCCACGTCTCCTCCGCCCACGCGCGCCACTACGCCCGCCACTGCCGCCGACTGCTCGATGAACGCGTTGTACTCGCGCTCCATGATGTTGATCAGCCGCTCCGCGCTCGTCATCTCCTTCCCGATCGCCTCGCCGCTCCCCGCGCGTAGCGACAAGATCACCTCCACTAGCCCTCAGCACACGCCACTGCCAACACTGTTCTCGATCTTGTCGCTGAGACGGTTCACCGTCTCCTCCACCTGCTTCAGCACCTCCTCGAAGAACGTCGACGGAATGGTGCGCTGCGCGCGGAACGCCGACACGATCTCGCCCTCGCTGTCCTCGCTCCTGCGCCTCACGCCCGCCGCCCGCTCTCACTTCGTCAGCGCTTGCGCCTGCTTCAGCGACGCCTCGAACTGTCCCTGCCGGTTCTTCAGCGTCTGCAGGTGCACGCAGTACCCGTCCTGCAGCGCCTTCATACGCTCGCACTCCTACGCCTCACGCCGCCGCCTCGCGCCTACGAACTGCAGGCCCTGCAGGCGCTCCAACACCTCTTGCGACGCCGGCTCGTCCGGCACGCCCAGCGAATCGATCACGCCCTGCTGTTGCTCGAGCAGTTTGCTGTCCGTCAGATCCGCCGTCCACGCTCACCTGATCTCGCCGATCTCGTTCTGCAGCGCCGCGTCCAGCGTCTCCACCTTCTTGTTCATCTGGTCCATCAGCTGCTTGTTGTCGCTCAGGTTCTGCAGCGGGTTCTGCGGTTGGCCCGCCGCTCCAAGGTTCAGCGTGCCGCCTCCGAACCCGAAGCCCTTGCCGGTCTGCGCGTTCCCAAAGCCGAAACCCGTGTTCTGCGTCGTGTTCCCGCCAAAGCCGAAGCCTGTGTTGCCCGCAGTACCCGTGGTACCCGCCGTCGCGTTCGCAGTACCGAATCCAAAGGTGGTAGCTCCAGTGGTTCCAGCAGTCGCGTTCGCAGTACCGAATCCAAAGGTAGTAGCTCCAGTAGTTCCAGCCGTGGCATTCGCAGTACCAAAGCCAGTAGTACCCGTGGCACCCGTTGTTGTGCTCGTATTGCCAAAGCCAAAGCCCGTCGCCGGCTTGGCCGCATTATTTGTATTCGCATTTCCTCCAAAAGAGAATGAAGAACCCGTCGTCCCGGCAGGAGTCGCAGTGCTTCCGCCAAACGCGAATCCCGTGGTTGCTGAGCCCGCTGGAGCACTGTTCGTCGCGCCCAATGTAGATGTCGCTCCCGTGCCGGTAGCGGGGGTTGTAGAGGACGCTGCTCCGAAACCCGTATTGCCAAAGGAGAATCCGGTATTGGTGCTCTTTGCCGCATTACCTCCGAGCGAAAAACCTCCCGTACTCGTTCCCGTGCCTCCAGCTCCAAAGCCCGTGTTTGCCGTCTTTCCCGCGCTGGCGTTGAAAGAAAAGCCACCGCCAGTGGACGTATTTGTATTCGTTGACGCAGCTCCGCCGAAGGCACTTCCCGTCGTCATGCCTCCTCCAGCTGCAGCAGACCCGTTTCCACCGAATGAAAAGCCCGTTGAGCTCATAGGGATGGTTCGATTCGCCTCAAGTGGAACAGAATGGAGCAAACGGCTGTTTCAAAAGCGAGAACAAACAAGGGGGTATTTTTGGAACTACGTATAGAATACACATAGCGGTCAGGAATTGCCCATGGCCTCTTCCCAAGCGCTCTTTATTCTCTGCAAGTCGACTGTAACCTACGCATCACCCCTCCCGCGCAGATGCACGTTCTGGATCATCTCGTAGAACTCGTAGTAGCGGTACTCCGACTTGATCGACTTCAGCACCCGCAGCTGCGAGAGCATGCTCAGCACCAGCTCGTCCTGGATGCCCTCCATCTGCTTCTTCACGCGGATCACCACGCCGTTGGAGAACACCGCGCGGAGGAACACGTAGCCGTCCGCGAAGAAGTACTTCATGAACAGGTCGCGCTTGTCCGAGTAGGTCACCTCCCACCCCATCAGACTGCCCCAGAAGTGGATCGCGTCCAGCAGCATCACTGCTAGCGGCTCTATCGTCTTCTCGCCCGACTGCAGCTACGCCTCACACCTCCGCGCGGCGCCCACGCTGTACAGGCAGCTGTCCAGCGCGTTGTACTCGTCCTCCACGGCGTTGAATGCCTCCTGAAGAGTGTCCACTCGCTCGATGTTCTTGTCCTGCTCGTGCACCAGCTTCTCGGCGCCCGCCACCTTGTCCACGTTCTCGTGCT
>OIWT01002593.1_pt1 | contig 18242 bp, 32 predicted proteins | sample 1587701 | NCBI WGS metagenome assembly OIWT01 (sample SAMEA3888904, study PRJEB22519) | human gut metagenome | biome: human gut; feature: human-associated habitat; material: faeces | place: Denmark | collected 2009
TATTTTCAGTCATTAAATTACCTGAAAGTAATTTTAAAAGAGTTGTCTTACCAGATGAATTAGATCCCGCAATTGTAATAAATGAGTCATCATTAATACTAAGACTAATATTATCAAATATCTTTTTCTTACCAAGATAATACGTAAGATTTGATACACTAATTAAATTCATATACTTCACCACTTTATAACTTAAATACATAAGTTTTAACAATCATGAAACCTATTATACATTAAATATAAAAAAAAGAAAATCTATTTTACTAGATTTTCTAAACTATGCATATAATTTTTGAGTATTTTGTACTTCTTCTTTAAATTTAGATTTTAATTCATTTACTAATGTTTCATCTTCTACTTCAAATAAATCTTCATTAGAAGTCTTTTCCATTATTTTAATATCTGATTGATTATCAACATTTATTATTAATGCATAATCTTTTTCATTATAATTTATTTCATCAAGTACAAAGTATTTTTTATTATCTTCTAAAGTTATTATAGTATGTTTTATATTCATATTACGCACCTACCTTGCTTTGATTTTCTAAATAATCATATACAATAGGAATTATTCCTCTTGATGAAAATATTTGACTTACTTTTTCATCTGAAACTATATCTGTCTTTGTTATCTTAGTACCTTTATTAGTATTAAGTTCAGTAACATTACTAAATGATGCTAAATCACTTAAATCTATTGATGGTTTTATATCTTCTATTTTTGGTTCATCTATAGCAGGTTCATTAATATTTGGTAAATCTTCACCTAAATTAACTAATGGTTCTTCATCTTTAGTTTCTGCATTTAAATAATTTGTATTTTCTACATCTGTTGGTAAAGTAAGGTCTATATTTAAATCTACTGGAGTATCAGTTATAGGTTCTACTTTTGGTTCTTCTTTAACACTATCTAGTCCTATTGAACTTAATAAATCCATATTTATATCTATATCATTTTTTTGTGTATCTTCTTTTTTGTTTTCTACAGATTCTTCTTTAGAATCCTCATTTAAAGAACCTTTATTTTCTACATCTGTTGGTAAAGTAAGATCTATATTTAAATCTACTGGAGTATCAGTTATAGGCTCTACCTTTGGTTCTTCTTTTGGTAAAACAATATCATTATTAAATAATGGTTCATTATTTATAGGTGAAACTTCTACTTCTGGTATTACAGTATCATTTGTTTCTACTGTATTTTCTTCTTTAATAGTGTTTCCTAGAGCTTCTTTAAGTTCCTTAATTCTATCTTCTTTTAATCCTTCTAGAGTATCTTTCATTCTTTGAAGTTCTTCTTCTTGTGCTTTTTTTAAATACTCATTATCACACACTTTAATAGCAGCTTCTATAGTAGATATTTTCTTTTCATATTCATCAATTGTTGAACTAACTTTTTCTTTATATTGTTTTTTTGTTTCTTCTGTTTTTGTTTTTGCTTCTATTATTTCTTTTAATTCTTTTTCTAGCTTTTCTATATTTTCGCTAATAGAAGTCATTTCTGCTTTCATCTCATCAATTTCATCTGCGATTTTTCTTATTTCATCAGTAGATGCATCATGAGTTAATTTATCCCTTAATGAATCTTCTTTTTCTTTTATTTCAGTATTTTTATCTGATAACTTTGCTTTTTCGTTTGTTAGTTCTTCAATTTTGTCTGAAAGTTCTTTTGATACTGTTTCATCTTCTTTTAAATATTCTTTTAATTTTTCATTTTCTTCTTTTTCTGCTAATTCATCGATATCAATGATTTCTTCCATCACACACGCACCTCTTATTCTAACTATAAGTATACCAATTTATGTTAGCAATGTCAATGAAATTTAGGCAAATAATATGTCGATAAATGCGAAAAAAAAGCGGATGCTTTGTTATACTAATTCAAGCATAACAACTAGTGCATCGTCGCCTTTTCTTTCTTGTAATTTAATTATTCTAGTGTATCCACCATTTCTACCTTCATATCTTTTAGCAAGATCGTTAAATAATTTTTCAACACAAGCTTTATCATTATGAAGGAATGCATATGCTTTTCTTCTAGATACTAAATCGCCTTTTTTAGCATAAGTAATCATTTTATCTACAAATTTTCTTACTTCTTTAGCACGAGTTTCTGTAGTTTCAATTGATTCATTTATGATAACTGCTTTAGTTAGGTTTGCAAGCATAGCACGTCTGTGTTTGTTATCTCTTCCTAATTTTCTATAAGCCATTCTTTTATCCTCCTATTAATCATCATTTTTGAAAGATAATCCCATTTCTCTTACTTTATCTAGTACTTCTTTTAATGATTTCTTTCCTAAGTTTCTAATTTTCATCATGTCGCTTTCTTTTCTGTTAACTAAATCTTGCATTGTATTAATACCAGATCTCTTTAAGCAGTTATAAGCTCTTACTGAAAATTCCATATCATCTATAGATGTTTCAAGTGCTTTTACTCTTGGATCTTCATCTTGTTCAGACATAAGACCAGTAATATCTGCTATTTCATTAACATTAGCTATTATTTCTAAGTGTTCAATTAATATTCTTGATGCTAAAGCGATTGATTCTTCTGGTTTCATAGAACCATTTGTCCATACTTCTAATATTAATTTATCGTAATTTGTTGCTTGTCCAACACGAGCATCCTCAACATACCAATTAACTCTTTCAATTGGAGAATATGAAGAATCTATTGCAATTGTTCCTACTTTTAAATCATTTAGTAATTTTTTATTAGCTTCTGCTCTAACAAATCCACGACCATTAGATACAGTCATTTCCATATTTAAACTTCCGCCTTTAACAATAGTTGCAATTACTTGATCTTTATTCATGATTTCAACATCTGAAGGGCATTCAATGTCACCTGCAGTAACAACGCCTTCTTTATTAGTTATTAATCTAATTACTTGATCTTCTTCACTATTATTTTTTACAACTACATTTTTTAAATTAAGTACAATTGTAGTAACATCTTCCATTATACCATCGATAGTTTGGAATTCATGCATTACTCCATCAATTAATACAGATGTAATTGCGCTTCCTGGTAAACTAGATAACATAACTCTTCTTAGAGCATTACCTATTGTTGTTCCGAAACCTCTTTCAAGTGGTTCGATTTCAAACTTACCATAGTTATTACTTTCTACATATTCTGTTACTTTATATTGTGGTTTTTCAAATTTTATCATAAACACACTCCCTTAACTATTTTTATTATCCACGTGGACGTTTTGGTGGACGACATCCATTATGTGGTATTGGTGTTACATCTGAAATTGATGCAATCTCAAGTCCTGCAACTGATAAAGAACGAATTGCAGTTTCTCTTCCTGAACCTAAACCTTTAACAAGTACATCAACTTTTCTCATACCTGCATCATAAGCTGCTTTTGCTGCTGCTTCTGCTGCCATTTGAGATGCATATGGTGTTGATTTCTTGCTTCCTTTATAACCTATAGTACCTGCTGAAGCCCAACTAACTGCATTACCATCTTCGTCAGTAATAGTTATTATTGTATTATTGAATGTTGCTTGAATATGTACGCATCCAGTAGGAATATTTTTCTTTACTTTACGTTTTCTTGCTTTGTAAGCCATAAAAATAACCTCCTTTATATATTAATTATTATTTCTTTTTATTAGCTACTGTCTTACCTCTACCTTTACGAGTTCTTGCATTACTTCTAGTACTTTGACCTCTAACTGGTAATCCTTTTTTATGACGAATACCTTGGTAAGAACCTATTTCCATTTTAGTCTTAATGTTAAGACTAACTTCTCTTCTTAAGTCACCTTCAACTAAGTGTTTATCTATTTCTTCACGAATTCTTGCTTGTTCATCACTAGTTAAATCTTTAGCTTTTTTATTTTTATCAACATTTGCATTTGCTAATATTTGATTTGATAAACTTCTACCAATACCATAAATATAAGTTAATGCTATTTCAATTCTCTTCTCATTTGGAAGATCGATACCTTTAATACGTGCCATATATTACACCTCCTATTAACCTTGTCTTTGTTTGTGTTTTGGGTTACTACAAATAACTCTTACAACACCTTTTCTTTTGATTACTCTGCATTTATCGCAGATTGGTTTTACTGAAGCTCTAACTTTCATAATATACCTCCATTATCTCTTATTCCATATTATACGCCCATGTGTTATATCGGCCGGTGATAATTCAATAACTACTGTATCACCTGGTAAGATGCGAATGTTATTCATTCGTATTTTACCAGAAACATGAGCTTCTACAGTGCATTTATTTTGAAGTTCTACTTTAAACTTACCACCTGGTAAAACGTCTATTACTTTACCTTCGACCTCGATTACATCACTTTTTGCCATTTTTACACTCTCCTGTTAAGATTTCTGGTTCGCCATCAGTAATTAATACTGTGTGCTCAAAGTGAGCAGCCCTACTTCCATCATCAGTTTTTATAGTCCACTCATTATCATCAACATAAACACTCTCATCACCAAATGTAAGCATTGGTTCTATAGCTATAACCATTCCTTTTTTTAATAAAGGACCAGTTCCTGCTTTACCATAATTGGGAACATCTGGATCTTCGTGTAAATTGCTTCCAATACCATGGCCACAAAGTTCACGAACTACACCTAAATTATGCGCTTCTGCATAATTTTGAACTGCATTTGAAATATCGCCTATTCTATTACCAGCTTTTGCATATTTAATACCTTCATATAGAGCTTTCTCTGTATGTTCCATTAAAAATTTATCTTCATCACTTATGTGACCTACAACATATGTCCATCCAGAATCACCATGATATCCTTTATAACATGCACATATATCTAAAGTAACAATATCACCATCTTTTAATGCATAATTACTTGGAAATCCATGTACTACTTCATCATTTACTGATATACATAATGTATATGGAAATCCTTCATAACCTTTGCAAGAAGGAGTTGCTCCTTTACTTCTGATAAATTTTTCTGCCATAGTATCTAAATCAATAGTTTTTACTCCTGGCTTAATGTAAGGTTTTAAAAATTGATGTGTTTCATAAACAATATTTCCTGCAACCCTCATTAGTTCTATTTCTCTTGGAGATTTGATTGTTATCATATATTATTCATCTCCCTTTTCCATTAATACATCTATTTGATTATATGTTTTATCTATAGTTTCATTATTAAAAATGGTATATAACATATTTTTATTCTTATAGTAATCTACTAATGGTAATGTTTTGTTAACAAATGTATCATATCTTGCTTCATATGTTTCAATTTTATCATCATTTCTTTTGATTAGATTAAAACCACAAACTTTACATTTATTATCACTTACATCATCAAAATATTTATTATAAATTTCATTACAATTAGAGCACATAAGTCTTCCTGTAATTCTTTTTTCTGCTATTTTTTTTTCTATATAAACATATATAACTCTATCAAGAATTATATCATATTTTTTTAATATTTTCTCAAATTCAGAATTTTGATTTAAATCTCTTGGGAATCCTTCAAATACATAATTTGATTTATTATCTTCTTTTAGTATTTTTTCAAGTAAGCCATATACTATATTATTATCTACAAACGCACCTGTTTTCAAAATTTCATTTATAGTTTTATTTGTTTTTGCTTCTTCTCTAAGTAAATTACCCATAGATACATGTTTATAATTATATTTTTCTTTTAAATATTTTGATACAACTCCCTTACCAGCTCCAGGAGCAGATATTAATAGTAAATTACCCATTAAAATCTCCTCTTGTATTCTTTCTGGCTTAGAGTACTTTCAATTTGTTTATAAGTTTCAAGTGCTACACCTACTACGATTAATAATCCAGTACCACCTAAAGTTATATTAGCATTTTCAACACTAGAATAGTTAGCAAATAAAATTGGTAATGCTGCTATTACTACTAAGAATAATCCACCATAAGTAGTTATTCTAATTAATATTGTTTTAATATAATTTTTAGTTTCATCACCTGGTCTTATACCTGGAATATAACCTCCATTTTTTTGCAAATTAGAAGCTATTTCACCTGGTCTAAATTGAAGCAATGTGTATGCATATGAAAAGAATATTATTAATAATAAGTAAATTATAAGTCCTACTACTGTATTATAATTTAAATAATTATTTACAAATTTTATATAGCCTTCACTTTTAATAAAATTTGCTAGTGTTTGTGGAATTGCGATTAAAGTTGATGCAAATATTACTGGCATAACATTTGCTGCATTTACTCTAAATGGTATATAAGTTTGTTTAGCACCATATGCACTTGCTGTTCTATTAGAATATTGTATTGGAATTCTTCTTTCTGATTCTTGAATAAATACAACACCTACTACAACCGCAACATATATTGCTATATATACCACAAATGTCATTATACCTATAAATAGATTATCATTACTTAAAACGAATGTCTTAAATGCTTCACTCATCATATATGGAAGTGATGCAACTATACCAGACATGATAATTAATGATGTTCCATTTCCTACACCTTTTTGAGTTATTTGATCACCAATCCATAGTAAGAATGCTGTACCTGCTGTCAAAATAACAGAAACTCGAACATATTCTAACGCATTAGCATTAGAACCAACAATTCCTACTGCTAAGATTAATCCTTGTATAAATGCTATAGCTATTCCTAAATATCTTGTTATTGTATTTAATTTTTTTCTACCTGTATAACCTTCTTTTGCTAAATCTGAAAAGTAAGGAATTATATCCATTGAAAATAATTGTATTATTATAGATGCACTAATATAAGGCGTTACACCTAAACCTAGTATTGATGCCTTCTTCATAGCACCACCACCCATAACATTTAATAACTCAAGAAATCCTAAATCACTATCTATAGAATTAGTACCAGGAATTTTGATATTAGTTCCAATAACAAACACTGCTAAAGCACCCAGTGTAAATAATATTCTTTTTCTTAATTCTTTATTTCTAGGTGCAAAGATTTGCTTAAATGTAGCAAACATCTTAAATCACCTCAGCTTTTCCACCAATCTTTTCAATTTTTTCTTTTGCTGTCTTAGAGAACATAGTTGCTTTAACTGTTAATTTTTTAGTTAAAGTACCATTACCTAAAACTTTTACACCATCAAGTTGTTTTTTTACAAGCCCAATTTCTTTTAATATTTCTGGTGTTACTACTGCACCATCATCAAATCTTTCTAAATCACTTAAGTTAATTACTGCATATCTTACTGCAAAATTGTAATTATTGAATCCTCTTTTTGGAACTCTTCTGAATAATGGATTTTGTCCACCTTCAAAGCCAATTCTTACTCCTCCACCACTACGTGAATTTTGTCCTTTTTGACCTCTACCTGAAGTTTTACCATTTCCACTACTTGTTCCTCTACCTACTCTTTTAGAATCTTTTATAGATCCTTCATTATATCTTAGTTCATGTAATTTCATTATCCTAAAATCTCCTCTACTGTTTTTCCTCTTAATTTAGCTACATGACTTGCAGATTTTTGTGCAAGTAATGCATTCATAGTTGCGCTTGCAGTATTAATTTTAGTATTAGATCCAAGTGATTTTGAAACGATATCTTTAAATCCAGCAAGTTCAAGAACTGTTCTAACTGGTCCACCAGCAATAATACCAGTACCAGCTTTAGCAGGTTTAAGTAAAACTCTTGCTGCTCCATTTGTTCCTATCATTTCATGAGAAATTGTACGTTCATCAATTATTTCAATTTTATGAACATTTTTTACAGCTTGCATTCTAGCTTTTTTAATAGCTTCTGTAACTTCATTTGATTTTCCAGAACCTATTCCAATACGTCCTTTTCCATCTCCAACAGCTACTGTTGCTGAAAAGTGTAAAGTACGACCACCTTTTGTTACTTTAGTAACACGACGAAGATCAATAACTTCATCATTGAATTCATCTTTATTACTACGTGGGTTATTAAATTTCTTTTCCATTAGTTACCCTCCTTTAGAATTCTAATCCATTTTCACGTGCAGATTCAGCTAATGCTTTTACTCTTCCATGATATAGGTATCCACCTCTATCAAAAACAACATTTTTAATTCCTGCTTTTGTTGCTTTCTTTGCAATAGCTTCTCCAACTTTTTTAGCTGCTTCTATATTACCACCATTAGATAATTTTAAATCCTTATCCATACTTGATGCAGAAACTAAAGTATATCCAGCTTCATCATCAATAATTTGAGCAGTGATATTTTTAGCAGATCTAAATACGTTTAATCTTGGAATATCTTTTGTACCACTGATTTTTCTTCTTACGCGTTCATGTCTTGCAACACGTGATTCATTACGAGATACTTTTTTTATCATATGTAAGATTCTCCTTTTCTACTATTTAGATGCTTTCTTTCCTTCTTTACGACGGATATATTCACCTTTATAACGTATACCCTTACCCTTATAAGGTTCAGGTTTTCTTATTTTTCTAATATTAGCAGCAAATTCACCAACTAATTCTTTATTAATACCTTTAATTACGATTTCAGTATTGCTTACTGATTCAACTTGTAATCCTGCTGGGATTTCAAGTTCAACTGGATGTGAGTAACCAGCATTTACTACTAAAGTGTTGCCTTTTAATGTGAAACGGTAACCAACACCGATAATTTCTAGTCCCTTAGAGAAACCTGAATTTACTCCCTCAATCATATTAGTTATTATTGCATTAGTTGTTCCATGCATTGCTTTTGTTTGCTTGTCTTCTTTTAGTCTTTCAACTGTAACTGTGCCTTCTAATACATTAACTTTTAAGTCTTTATTTACTTCGTAAGATAATTCACCTTTAGGCCCTTTAACAGTAACAACATTATCATTATTTTCTACTGTAACACCAGTAGGAACTTTAATTTCTCTGTTACCAATACGACTCATTTTTAAGCCTCCTTATTATATTTTTTTACCATATATATGCTAATACTTCTCCACCAATATTTTCTTTTCTTGCTTCTTTATCAGTCATTACACCTTTAGAAGTTGATATAATTGCTATACCTAAACCATTTAATACTCTTGGAATATTATCAGCTTTAGCATAAACTCTTAAACCTGGTTTTGAAATACATTTTAATCCAGAAATTACTCTTTCTTTATTTTCTGCATATTTTAAAGTTATTACAAGTGTACCTTGTACATCATTTTTTTCTTCTTTAAAGTCTTTAATAAAACCTTCATTTTTTAATATGCTTGCTATTTCTACTCTCATTTTTGAAGTAGGCATTTCTACTGTTTCATAACGCATTTGATTAGCATTACGAATTCTTGTAAGCATATCAGCTATTGGACATGATACTACCATAATATCCTCCCTTCATCCTACCAACTAGATTTTTTAACACCTGGTATTTGTCCTTTGTATGCAAGTTCTCTGAAACAAATACGACAGATACCATATTTTTTAAGTACTGAATGTGGTCTACCACATCTTGCGCAACGAGTATATTCTCTTACTTTGTACTTTTGTTCTTTTTGTGATTTTACAATCATACTTTTCTTTGCCACTTTAATATCCTCCTATTACTTTCTAAAAGGAATTCCGATTCCATCTAATAAGTCAAATGCTTCTTCATTAGTTTTTGCTGTTGTAACAAAAACAATATCCATACCACGACTTTTAACAATGTTATCGTATTCTATTTCTGGAAAAATCATTTGTTCCTTAATTCCTAATGTATAATTACCTCTACCATCGAAAGCTTTTGAATTAACTCCTCTAAAGTCACGAACAAGAGGAAGTGATATTCTTATTAATTTTTCTAAGAATGTCCACATCTTTTCTCCACGTAATGTTACTTTACAACCAATTGCTTGACCTTCTCTTAATTTAAATCCAGCTATTGATTTTTTAGCTTTAGTTATTACTGGTTTTGCACCTGTTATTAATTCAAGTTCATTAACAGCAGCATCAAGTAATTTACTATTTGTTGTAGCATCACCTACACCAATGTTAATAACAATCTTTTCTAATTTTGGTACTTCCATAATTGAAGTATAATTATATTTTTTAGTTAAATTTGGAACTATTTCGTTTACATATTTTTCTCTTAGGCGGTTCATAAATACCCTCCTTCCACTTAATTAAGTCTTTCTTTAGATTTTACTGAAATTCTTTGTTTTTTTCCTTTATCATCAATTTCATGTGCTATTCTGGTTCTTTTTTTAGTTTTTGGATCAATGATCATAACATTAGATACATGAATTGGTGCTTCCATTTTGATTATTCCACCATTTTCGTTTTGTGCATTTGGTTTAACATGTTTTGTTATCATGTTAACACCTTCTACAACTACTTTATTATCATTTTTTAATGTTTTGATAATTTTTCCTTCTTTACCCTTATCTTTACCAGCGATAACCACTACTTTATCTCCTACTTTTAAGTTCATGTTATCCTCCTTAAAATCCTATAGCACTTCTTTTGCTAAAGATACAATTTTCATATATCCTAAATCACGAAGTTCACGTGCTACTGGACCAAGTACACGTGTACCAGCTGGACTCTTATCGTCTTTTATGATTACACATGCATTGTCATCAAATCTTATATAAGAACCATCTTCTCTTCTAACAGCAGATTTTGTTCTTATTATAACGGCCTTAACAACCTTACTCTTCATAGTACTATTTGGTGTTGCTTTTTTTACTGTTCCTACAACAACATCACCAATACTACCAAATTTTTTATTTCCACCAAGAACTCTAATTACTAATAATTCTTTAGCTCCTGAGTTATCTGCCACCTTAAGGCGACTTTCTTGTTGAATCATAATTAATCCTCCTTCTAAGTATAGAGATTATAAAATTATTGCTTCCTCAACAATTTCAACTAGTTCATATCTTTTTGTTTTTGATAATGGTCTAGTTTCTACAATACGTACTTTATCTCCTACTTTAGCTTTATTAAATTCATCGTGTGCAGTATATTTCTTAGATACTTTAACACGTTTATTATATAATGGATGTTTACGATATGTTTCAGATTTAACTGTTATTGTCTTGTCGTTTTTAGCGCTTATAACAGTACCAACAACCTCTTTGCGTATTTTTTCCATACTTCCATCCTCCTACTTATTTTCTATTTCGCGTTCGCGAATAACTAATTTTATTCTTGCGATAGTCTTTCTAACTTCATTCATTCTTGAAGGTTTTTCTAAATTACCAGTTGCACTTGCAAAACGTAAATTAAATAACTCTTCTTTTAATTCTTCTTCTTTCTTCACTAGTTCTTCAGTGGTTAATTCTCTTAATTCTTTAGCCTTCATTTACTTCACCACTTTCTTCTTTTTTTACAAATTTACACTTCATTGGTAATTTGTGCATAGCTAAACGAAGTGCTTCTCTTGCTACTTCTTCTGATACATCAGCAATTTCAAACATGATTTTGCCTTCTTTTACTACTGCAACCCATAATTCTGGATTACCTTTACCTTTACCTTGACGAGTTTCTGCAGGTTTTCTAGTTAAAGATAAATGTGGGAATATATTTACCCATACTCTACCTCCACGTTTCATGTAACGAGTCATCGCAACACGAGCAGCTTCGATTTGTTGAGTTGTTACCCAAGCACCTTCTTTAGCTTGAAGACCATAATCTCCAAAGTGAAGTGTTGTATTTCCTTTTGCTTTTCCTTCATAATATTGTCTATGAGGTTTTCTATATTTAGTTCTTTTTGGCATTAATGGCATGTCTATTACCTCCTTTTACATTTTTTTTAGGAAGTATTTCACCTTTATATATCCATACTTTAACTCCAATTTTACCAAATGTAGTATCAGCTTCTGCAGTAGCATAATCAATATCAGCTCTTAATGTATGTAAAGGTGTTGTACCTTCATTATACCCTTCAGCACGAGCGATATCTGCTCCATTTAAACGTCCAGAAACCATAGTTTTAATACCTTTAGCTCCTGCTTTCATAGTATTTCTAATTGCTCTTTTTTGAGCCATTTTATATGAACCACGATTTTCTATTTGTTTAGCAATATTATTTGCAACAAGTTGAGCTACCATATCTGGATTTTTAATTTCAAATATTGAAATAACGATATTTTCATCTGTTAATTTATTTAACTCTTTCTTAATCTTTTCGATTTCTTCTCCACCATGACCTATAACTATTCCAGGTTTTGCAGTATAAATAACGATTTCAGTTTTATTTTTAGATCTTTGAATTGCAATACTTGATACAGCTGCATCTTTTAATCTTTTTTCTAAGTATTTTCTTATTTTAATATCAGTTGCTAAATAGTTAGCAAAATCTTTATTATTTGAATACCATTTAGATTGCCAATCTTTAATAATACCAATTCGCATACCTGCTGGATTAACTTTTTGTCCCATAAATTAACCTCCTTTACTAATTTCTTTCAGCCACAACAATTGTTATATGACTTGTTTTTTTATCATGTCTATCAACATGTGATCTTGAACCAATTCTTCTTCTTTTCATTATTGGTCCATCATTTATATAAGCTTCTTTAACATATAAATTATTCTTATCTAATTTTAAGTTATTTTCTGCATTAGCAGTTGCTGATACTAAAACTTTTTTAGTTATACGAGAAGCTTTTTTATTAATATTATTTAATATAGCCATTGCATCATTTACACTTTTACCACGTACTAGATTTACAACTAAACGTGCTTTTCTTGGTGCAATTAAGACTGTTCTAGCGGTTGCTCTTGCTTCCATTCTTTAACTCTCCTTCCTGAAAGTTCAAACTATTATTTCTTCTTATTTTCGCCATGTCCACCGTTTTTACGAGTTGGTGCAAATTCACCTAATTTATGTCCAACCATATCTTCAGTTACATAAACTGGAATGAATTCTTTACCATTGTGAACACCAAATGTATGACCAATAAAATCAGGAAAAATAGTTGAACGACGTGACCATGTTTTTATAACTTCTTTTTTTCCACTTTTATTCATTTCTTGAACCTTTTTAAGTAATCTATCGAATACATAAGGTCCTTTTTTTAAACTTCTAGCCATTTTAATTTTTCCTTTCTTTATTTGCTGTTACGACGAGTAACGATTAGTTTTGTAGAACTTTTCTTATTCTTACGAGTCTTAAGTCCAAGTGCTGGTTTACCCCATGGAGTCATAGGTTGTTTTCTACCAACTGGAGCTCTACCTTCACCACCACCATGTGGATGGTCATTAGGGTTCATAACAGAACCACGAACTGTTGGTCTTACACCCATATGTCTTGTTCTACCTGCTTTACCAAGTCTTACTAATGAATAATCTTCATTACCAACTTCACCAATTGTAGCCATACAAGTTCCAAGTATTTTTCTTGTTTCACCTGATGATAATCTAACAAGTACATATTTATCTTCTCTACCAAGAATTTGAGCACTTTGTCCAGCACTTCTTGCGATTTGTCCGCCTTTTCCTGGTCTCATTTCAATATTATGTACTACTGTACCAACTGGTATATTCATAAGTGGTAAAGTATTACCAACTTTTATATCAACATTTTCACCAGAAATAACTTTATTTCCTACTTTTAATCCTTTAGGTGCAATTATATATCTTTTTTCACCATCTGCATAATTAATTAAAGCTATATTAGCACTTCTATTTGGATCATATTCTATTGATGCTACTGTACCTTCAATATCAAATTTATTTCTTTTGAAATCAATTATACGATATTTTCTTTTTTCTCCACCACCTTGGTGTCTTACAGTAATTTTACCTTGGTTATTACGTCCACTTCTCTTATTCATTTTTGCAAGTAGACTTTTTTCTGGAGTACTTTTCGTAATTTCTTCATTAACTAATGTACTCTTTTTTCTTTGCCCAGGTGTAACTGGATTGTAATGTTTTATTGCCATATTTTACACCTCCTATAATTCTATTTGACTACCTTCAGCTAATGTTACAATTGCTTTTTTGTAACGGCTTGTAGTCCCTGCATAACGTCCAACTCTTTTATATTTTGGTTTAACGTTAATTGTATTTACTTTTAAAACTTTAACATTGAAAATCTTTTCAACTGCTTGTTTTATTTGTACTTTGTTAGCATCGTTTCTAACTTTTAAAACGATTTTATCGCCTTTTTCTGCTATTTTTGCACTTTTTTCAGTAATAACAGGTGCGATAATAATATCTCTATAACTTCCTATCATTATTTAAGTACCTCCTCAAGCATTTTAACAGCTTCTTCAGTCATAACTAAATTAGTATAGTTCATAACATCATAAGTGTTTATTTCATGAGTTTCGATTACTTTAACATCACTTAAATTACGAGAAGCTAAAATTAAGTTATCAGTTAATTCTTTTACAACAATTAATGATTTACCGTTTATTTTTAAAGTTTCTAATAATTTCATAAAGTCTTTTGTTTTAGGTGTATCAACTATAAAGTTTTCAACAACTATAATTTCTTTTGCATTTGCTTTATGAGTTAAAGCTGATTTTAAAGCTAATCTTCTTTCTTTTCTATTTTGTTTTTTAGTGTAGTTTCTATTTGTTGTTGGTCCAAATACTACTCCACCACCTACAAAGTGAGGTGCACGAATTGATCCTTGACGAGCATTACCTGTTCCTTTTTGTCTCCATGGTTTTCTTCCACCACCAGAAACTTCACTTCTTGTTTTTGTACTATGTGTACCTTGTCTCATTGATGCATTCTTAAGTACTACTGCATCATATATTGTTTGATTATTTGGTTCTATTCCAAATACTTCGTCATTTAGTTTTATGTCTTTAATTTTTTCACCTTTTATATTTAAAAGAGCTATTTTAGGCATTTTTCTTCCTCCTTTCATCACAATATTTTAAATTTAATAATTTTGAATTATTCACATTTATTATTCTTGTGATGATTCTTGTTTTTCTTCTTCAGTAACTGTTTCTTCAGTAAGTGTAACTTCTTCTGAAACTTCATCAGTTTTTGGTTCTTCAAATGAAACTAAATCAATAGCTTCTTTTACTACACCTTCATTTTTAATAGCTGATTTTATTATAACTAAAGACTTTTTAGGACCTGGAACATTACCTTTAACTAAGATAACATTTTCTTCAAGATCAATCATAACAACTTCTAAGTTTTGAACTGTTACAACTTCACTACCCATATGTCCTGGTAATTTCTTACCTTTAAGTACACGCATTGGTCTCATTGTTCCAAGAGAACCTACGCCTCTATGATATTGAGAGCCATGTCCCATAGGACCTCTACTTTGATTATGACGTTTAATTACACCTTGGTAACCTTTACCTTTACTTGTACCAGTTACATCAACTAATTCGCCTTCAGTAAAGATATCAGCTTTGATTTCTTGACCAAGAGTATAGTTATTAACATCTACTCCCCTGATTTCTTTTAAGAAGCGCTTAGGTGATGTGTTTGCTTTTTTTAGATGACCCATTTCAGGTTTATTTGAAAGTTTTTCTCTTTTTGTATCAAATGCTAATTGAATTGCATCATATCCATCATTTTCCACAGTTTTGATTTGTGAAACAACATTTGGTTCAATAGAAATAACTGTTACTGGAGTTAATTTTCCATTTTTTGCAAAAACCTGTGTCATCCCGATCTTACGACCTAAGATTCCTTTTTTCATTTCTTCCTCCTATAATTATTTAATATTTATTTCAATACCACTAGGTAAATCCAATCTTGCTAAAGCATCGATTGTGTCTTTACTAGGATTATTGATAACAATTAGTCTTTTGTGTGTTCTCATTTCAAATTGTTCACGAGAATCTTTATACTTATGTACAGCTCTTAAGATTGTTATTTTTTCAATCTTTGTTGGTAGTGGTACTGGTCCACTAACTTCTCCACCTGTTCTTTTAACAGTTTCAACAATCTTGCTAGCAGCTTGATCAATTGTTCTTGGATCATATGCTTTTAAGCGTACTTGTATTTTGTTAGACATATATAATCCTCCCTTCGCCTATATCTTGTATAGACTTGCTCCGTACAAATTACCTGATTTTTGCCAGTTTTCCTTTATTTTATAAAAACAACTTAACCTGGTGTATCAGCAACCTCGCACATCTACGCAGTCACACATAAAGACATTATATCAAGTTTTATAAGGTTTTGCAAGCATTTTTTGCAATTTTTTCATTAAAAAAATTATTGAATTTTATCAATAATTTTGCATATTTATTATATAAGGATTAAATTCGCTTCCATCCCCATTTTGTACTATTATATTGTTTCTTAATTTTAAAACCATTTTAATACATGCATCTACACTATCATCTTTTATTATTTCATTTGTGTCAGATGTAAGTATTTTATAATCTAAATTATCATTTATCCACATATCTTTTCCGTTTTTTATAAATGTTGAATTATTTAATAGTGTATCTTTATACATATTTGCAGATATAATTTCTAAATTATCGCTTATCATTTTCTTTTCATCTTCACTATATTGATCATTATATATTGTTACTAAGTTAGAATTTACATTATCTCTTTTTGAAGAATTATTACATTCATTTTCAATTATATATGTATAACCATTTTTATCTATTTTTATTACTTTATATATTTTTTCATTAAAACTTATATAGTTTTTAGCATTTTCACCTTTAAATAAATATTCATCATTTTCTTTATATAATCCACTATTATTATCTAACTTACTAATTTTACTTAAAAGTGTATCACCATCAATATAATAGAATTTTATATTTCCATCTTCATTTGTTACTAATACCTTAGTACTATCACTATAGTCTTTTCCTGTTAATGGATTTTTAGCACCTTTATTAATATATCCATCCTCTATTAAATCTACTACTTTATATTCAGTAACATTAGCTTTACTTACATCTGCTAAATATTTTGTTTTTGCACTTTCTATTATTAACTTCTTAGAAGAATTAAATGCACTAATTTTACTATTTTCTATTACATCCAATAGTTTAGGATAAGCTATAGCACTAATAATACCAAGTAAAACTATTACTGCTAAAAGTTCTATTAATGTAAATCCTTTCTTCATATAAAAACCTCCCCTATTTAGTTTCATATATTAAATTACCATTATAATTATAATATTTATCTCCTATAGTTATATAATTTTCATATACATTAACTTCATCATCTATTTTCATAGTAAGTTCATTAAATGTACTTAAGTTAATTAATATTTCTTCATTATTATATGTTGCTTTTATTATAGGATATTTTGTTGATACTAAACTAAACTCTATATATATAGGTTTAATTAATATCTTTCCCTTCGAATTAATTATACCATACTTATCATTTACTCTAAATGCAAAAACTTCTTCATTACTGCTTTTTTTAACAGTATTAAACAAATCACTATCTAATAATACTATCTCATCATATTCAGGTTTTATTACTTCTTTTCCATTACTATTTATTACACCATATGAATTATCATTTGTTACTACAGCATAACCATAATCTTCAAAATCAGATAAATTATCATAACCTTTACTAGTTATAACTTTTCCTTTTTTATTTATAAATCCATATTTAGAATCTGATTCTTTTATTTTCATAAATCCATTAGTAAATGTATTATCAAGAGGTTTTATATCTGTAAATTCACCTATAGCCTTATTATTGTATAGAATTTTATACTCATCTTTATCCACAGTAAAATTATGACTTTTTTCTAAAACTACACCATCAGAATACTCATAATCAATATTGTCATTGGAATTTATTACTTCCTTAGTACTTAGATTAATATAATCTTTTTTTGCATTATCTTTTATTCCAATTGCTACATTTGAATTTATATCTTCTACTCTAAGTCTTTTGTAATTTGATGTTTCATAAACTACTCTATCATCTTTTATTACAAAATATTTATTATTTTCTGAATCACTATTAGGTTTCACATAAAATACATTATTATCAAGTACATATATATCACTTAATGTATATTTATATACTTCTTTACCTGTTTTAGTATTAATTATAGTAGATGAATCATTTATCTTTATTTTTGCATATTTTTCGGTAGACTCACTAGATGATATTTCTATAGATATGTCTCTATTATCTACTTCATCTACTACATAAGAATATATTTCTTTACCTTCACTATTCATAAGCCCCATAGTTTCTCCTCTTACGAATAGGAAAAGTCCAGACTTTGAATAACTAATATTATCATAATTAAATCTTGTTAATTCTTTTAAATTTTCATCTAGTAATCCTTGTTTTAATCCTTCATTTGTAAACTTACTTACTATATATCTATTAGAATA
>OIWT01002594.1_pt1 | contig 18240 bp, 20 predicted proteins | sample 1587701 | NCBI WGS metagenome assembly OIWT01 (sample SAMEA3888904, study PRJEB22519) | human gut metagenome | biome: human gut; feature: human-associated habitat; material: faeces | place: Denmark | collected 2009
CCTCAAATCTGCTCGGGACGCGAGTTAGAACGCCTCGAACTCGTTGAACAGGGTCAATGATACGCATAAGTTGTGCAGATGCCGCGAAGGCGTCAGGCTGTCAACAAACTGTCATGAAGGAAACGCGAGGCTTCCATCAGCGGGCAGCCTCTCTACACAACCTGGAACAAGAAGAACTTCAGGTAATCCGTCTCGGGAACGCCCCACAGAATCGGGTGGTCAGGCGCCTGCTGACGTTCCTCGATTTGGCGCAGCTGGACACCAGCGTCCTGCGCGGCGTAGGACACGACACGTCGGAAGCGTTCCGTGTCCATGAAATGGCTGCAGCTGCACGTTGCGAGATAGCCTCCACGAGGCAGCAACTTCATCGCACGATAGTTGATTTCCTTGTAGCCGCGGGCTGCCGAATCGATGGTCTTGCGGCTTTTCGTGAACGCGGGCGGATCGAGCACGATGAAGTCATAAGTGCGATCGTGCGCCGCCTCGAGCTGGGGCAACAGGTCAAAGACGTTCGCCGCCGTGAAGTCCATCTTGCCGTCAAGTTCATTGAGCTGGGCATTCTTACGCGCTTGAGCGACGGCAAGCTCGGAGATATCGACCGCGTTCACGTACTCCGCCCCGCCATGGGCGGCATTCAAAGCAAAGCTGCCCGTATGCGTAAAGCAATCCAGCACGCGCTGCCCGCGCACAAAGGGCGCAATGGCCGCGCGGTTCTCCTTTTGATCCAGGAAAAAGCCCGTTTTCTGGCCGTTCTTCACATCCACCAGAAAGCGCACGCCGTTTTCCTGCATTTCCACCTTATCGGGCACATCGCCGTAGAGCAGACCCGTCTGCTGGGGCAATCCCTCCAGCTCGCGCACCGGCACGTCGTCGCGCTCATAAATGCCGTCCGGATGCAGCTCATCCACCAGCGCGTCGATGATGACAGGCAGGGCGTCCACCAGTGCCATCAGGAGCTCGATGCCGGCGTCAATGATTTGCGGGATGGCCGAGATCAGGAACTCCACGATGGAGCTGATGACCTCCGGCAGTGCTTCGATCAGTACAGGAAGCGCCGCAAGGATGCCCTGAGCCAGACCGAGGATCAGCTCCAGCGCGCAGTCGAGGATTGCGGGCAGTTGGTCCAGGAGTGAGGTCACAACGTAGCTGATCAGCTCGATCAGCGCAGGCAGAAGCGACGGCAGCATGGAGCTGATGCCATTCACGATGCCGGTGAAAATTGTGACAAGAGTGTCCAGGAGAGAGCCCAGTCCGTCGCCTTCGATGAAGCCCGTGATCATCTGGACGACCTTGTCAGCTGTTCCGGCGAAGTCGAAGTCCAGGACCGCGTCCTGGAGCTGCTTCAGGACGCTCTGGCCTGCTGAGAGCACGGCCGGAACGATGGCAGCCACCAGACCCGGGATCTGTGCAATAATAGCGCCGCCGAGCGCTGGAAGCGTCTCAGCGAAGCGCGGAATGATCTCGGCGAGGTTCTTGACGATATTGTCCGCTGCCGTGGCGAAGGCGTCCGCCAGCTGGTCCGCATCGCCGGATCCGTTCATGAAGTTGTCCCAGGCAGCCTTGGCCGAAGCCATGGAGCCCTCCAGCGTACTCGCGGCCTCTTTGGCCGTGGTGCCGGTGATCCCCATTTCCTCCTGGACCGCGTGGATCGCCTGGTAGACGTCGTTCAGGTTGTTAATGTCATACTTGACGCCGGTCAGCTTTTCAGCATCAGCCAGGAGGCGCTCCATCTCGGCCTTGGTGCCGCCGTAGCCGAGCTTCAGGTTGTCCAGCATCGTGTAATTTTGTTTCGCGAAGCCCTGGTAGGCGTTCTGGATCATGTCCATGGACGTCCCCATCTTGTTCGCGTTGTCGGCCATGTCGATGATGGCCATGTCGGCCACTTTGGCCGCTTCCTCGGTATTTCCGCCGAGGGACTGGAGCAGGGACGCCGAGAAGCTCGTGACCGTGCTCATGTAGTCATTGGCAGACATGCCCGCCGTCTGGTAGGCCCGATCTGCCGACGCGATGACCGCGTCAGCTGCATCGCCGAAGAGCGTCTCCACGCCTCCGACGTTCTGCTCCAGTTGCCCCACACTGTCGAGAGCTGACTTGCCGAGATTGGCCAGAGCATCAACTGCTCTGGTCATCATCTGGCCGGTGAATACGCCCAGCGCTTGCTGAGCGACGCTCGCGACCTTGCCCATGCCGGACTGTAGGCCGCCAGTGTCCAGGCTTGTATCAAATTTCAGAGTCCCGTCTGATGCCATGACCTTCTCCTCCTGTCAAAAGGACGGCAGGGTTGCCGCCGTTCATGAGTAGAGAGTTCAGGTCACTTTCAAGCTGCTGCCGGTCAGCCGACTGAGGGAGCGCATAGACGCGCTTCAGGTGCTCATAATGCTGCCGTTGCTCCTTGGACGCCTTGGCCGGGATCTTCATCGTGCGGTAGCCGATGATTTTGACCAGCTGAGTCTCTTCAGGGAGCGATCGAAAAAGCGCTCGAAACTGCCACCAGTGGAGGGGATGCCGCGCCAGATCCAGGCCGTAGGCCTGCATAAACGCGGAGTAAATATAGTCGGCGTCGTACTCGTAGGAAAAAGGTGGATCCTTGTCGCTGCTGTCCGTGGCGTCTTCTTCCGCCGTCTCAGCGGGATCCGTGCCGCAGCGATAAAACCAGATCATTTTGCTGATCGCCTCGTCGAGCACGTCGCCATCGAAGACGACGCCCGGGAAGTAGAGATCCAGCGCGGTCCTGAGTTTCTCCAGGTCATCGAGCTGGCCGTCTTGCAGGACTTCCTCGAACAGGATCCCCGTGCGGAAGTCCGTGGTGATCGGGACCAGCTGGCCCGCGATCTCGACCTCCTCAGGCAGGCCGTCGATCAGAAGGTTCAGTGTCTTTTACCCTTGCCGTGACCGTGCTGCTGGGAGACGAACTGCGCGGTCTGCATCTGCCGGGTGGCAGCCTGCTGGCGCTGGGTGTAGCGGTTGGTGAAGTCGTTGAGCGTCTTCCGCTCACTGGCAGCCCACTCGCTGACCTTCTCGATGGCCTTCAGGTGCTCCATGACGTTCATCTTGCCGTGGAAGAGCCTGTCGGACGTCCCAGCGCCGAAAATCTCGTCAAAGCACACATTGACCACCTCACACTGGGCGCGGTAGTTGGCCGCAGCGGTCGGGAAGTTCTCGCGCTTTTTGGCCTGAGCCGTGTCGCGCATTTTGATCATGGACTGCTCGAACTTCTCCATGAAGTCCGCGTCCATCAGATCGCCTTCGAGTTTCACGTCGTTAATAATCAGTTCCATTATTCTGTTGTCCTCCTCTGGTCGGTGCTATAAAAAGAGCGCCAGCAGGCTGCACCGTTGCGCCTGCTGGCGCCTGGTCGCTCACTGCCCTCGCTGGGCCAGTAGTACGGAGCCAGTGTTTACTTGTTTACGCGACGGGGGTGTCGTACTTACCGGCGAAAGTGCCCGCCGTGAACTTCTTGCTCACGGTGTCAAACTTGCCCTGGATAGGATCGCCGACCGCGTGAAGCGTGCCGGAGACGCTGATCTTCTCGCCGCCTGCTCCGGAGTTGTCGCTGACCTCATTGGCCACAGTGAACAGGCGGGCGGTGAACTCGGCAGCGGCCTCAGTAGCTTCGCCGATGGGGTTGAACAGTTCGACGCGGACGTACTTCAGCTGGGCGTCAGTGCCGGTCGCATGGTCGCGGCCCATCTTCCAGAGCTTGTAGATCGCCTTCTGGGAAGGGATCAGACGGGACTCATAGGAGAACTCCGTCTCGTAGCCGGTGATGTCGGTGGACGCGGTACTCTCGTTGATGTAGGTTTCGCTGTCGGTCTGTGCGTTGGGGCTCTCGTCCAGAGTGGTGAAGCCGGTGCCCATGAGCTCGTAGGTGCCGTCGATCTCGGCATAGTCCGCGATGGCATTGCGGAGCAGGGCAGCACGACTCTCGTCAAAGAGCTGAAGGTTGATCTTTTTCATGTGCTTATGCCTCCTTATGATAGATGAGTTCTAACTGGATCTGGTAGCGTGCATTCCTCATGGACTCGTCGAACATATAGCCAGACGAGAGCACGCTGAGCTGTTCCGGGTGCATACCTTCCGGCAGCTCCGGAAAATTGCCGGCAGCTTCCTGAGCTTCGACCCAGTTGGCGAAGTCCTCGTAGAAGGTGCTGTTGGCGATGTTCTGGAGCCGGTCCATGTTGTAATACTCCCGGCTGCCGAAGTTGAACTGGTAGCGCCGGTCAGAGCTGCCGTCGATGTATGTCTCGATGATCGGGTTGAAGATCCCCGTCTCGATGGTGTACTCCTGCGGCTCGTCTCCCAGGGCGTCCACGCGGAACACTCCGGCATTGAGGAGAGGGCAGTCCTTGAAGAAGTCAGCGACGCCCTCGATGATTGACTTGACCATGTCGAACCTCCTTTACTTGTTGACCAGCTTCAGGATCTGCGTCCTGTGTGCGGTTTTCATTCGCTCAAACCACATACCGCCACGCCTGGAGTCGTAGCTGCGGGTCGGGCTGGTGTTGTAATACTGCCGGCGGGCGTATGGTGCGATGTACTGCACCTCGCCGGAGCCGATGACGGTGCCCAGCGTGCCGGATCGCTCCAGGGCGCCAGTGCGTTTGGGAACCATCGGAGCGCAGAGCCTGAGCACTTCACTGTCGATGATCTCCTGCTTCTTGCTGAGCATTTCGTTCATTCTCGGGGCGCAGCCGGCGTTCCAGATCAGCTCGGCCTTGCCGTTCTTTCCCCGGATGATGGCACCTCTGGGGTTAGTGATGGGTTTAAACGCCATTATTCGCCTCCGATCCGCCAGTGCTTCACGGCGGCCGAGCCTCTGATGGTGTTGTCCGCGTACTCCTTGACGTAAATCAGATGGCCGAGCGCCTCCATCTGCTTCTGATCGACCGGAGCCGTCAGCTCGGTCGCCATAGGCAGCACATAGTCGCCGGTCTGGAGCGTCCACGCCTTGGCAGCTGCACCCTCGTCCAGCTGGCGGAACTTATCCGCCGGGACATAGCTCCGGCCGTCCTGGATCTTTGCTCCCAGCGGAATCCTCAACTTGTAGGCGAGGCTCTGGGAGTGAGCTCCGTCCGTAGAGTGGCCGGAGCTCTTGTTCTCCAGGAAGGACGCGCTGCGGATGCAGGTCGGGAAGTAGACCTCGCGCCGATCAGCGCCCAGGCGTTTATTAAAGACTGTTATCGCAGTCTGCACATACATGGCGGCAGCCTCCCTTCAGGGATCGGCTCAGCCATCCGGTCGACAGCAGGTAGACGCGGGCCGCTTCGAGGATCTTCTTGCGGAGCAGCTCCTCAGCGGTCTGGCCGTCCTGGCCCTCTGTGATGTAGGTCACGGAGTAGCCGTCGTTGGTCTCGCTTTTCACACCTGCAGCCTGGTTGCCGTTTGCGCTGGCCTGGTTGTTGTGATAACGGACGACCTCCGCTGCAGCGCAGACCGCGAGCTTCACGCGGTTGTCCTCTTTGGCGAAGATGTCCCCGTTGATATAGGTCAGGTAGCCGATGACCGCCTCCGCCTTGGCCTCGACTTTGGAGAAGTCAGCCTCGGGGATCGTGCCCCCGAAGGTCTGCTTGTAAAAATCATAGGAGACGTACATCAGGCTGCACCTCCTTTACTTAGACGCTGGTGGGGGTCAGCACGGCGAACGGGAAGCGCTTCGCCTTTTCCTTGGCCATGGCGTTGACAGGGTTCGGGATCTCCCAGCCCAGACGCATGACAGCACGAAGGGCCACCATATCGTTCTGCATCAGGTTGTAGGCGATGGTGCCGTCAGTGTTCTGCACGACGCCCTCAGTGAACAGCTTGAAGGTGATGTCCTGGCGGATGGAGTACACCAGCTGAGAGAAGTCGCCGGAGATCATGTGGGCCTTGGTCTTGTCGAAGGCGCTATTGCGAGGGAACTGGATGGCGGAGCCGTCCAGGGTATAGTTGCCAGCCTGCTGCATGGAGTTCAGGAACAGAGGACGCTCGTTGCTGTCCTTCAGGCCGCGCAGCTTAGCACGCATACCGATGTCGGCCACATGGCCGGACACGAAGTAGCCGGACTCCTCCACCTTGGAGATGATGCCGCCCTCGCCGAGCAGGTCAGTGTAAAGATCAGCAGAGATCTGCTTCACTGCGCCGGCAGTAGTAGCGGAAGGCACCAGACCCTCACGCCAGGTTGCAGGCTTGTCAGTGCCGAACAGGATGGCGGCGTCGATGACCTGGCCAAAAGCCTCCTGGATACGAGGGCGGACCTCGCCCCAGATGTCGTAGTCAGCGTCGTCCAGAACTGCCTCGGGGATGGGAACGATGACCGCGATCTCCTCGGCGATGATGGTCTTCTTGTCCCATGCCTGTCTGGTGGTCTTCTTCTGACCGGTGTCGCCGTTCACGAAGTAGGCGATAGGCAGAGCATCCAGAACAGGGAGACGGGTCTGGGCTGCAGTCATATTGGCCAGACGGCGGCCCATGGAGAGGACAGCGGACTGAGCGATGGCGCCCTGGATGATTTCCGCAGCACGGTCCTCGGGGATCAGAGACTCGGCGCCAGATCTGTCAATGATCTGGGCGTCGGTTTCAAAAAGCTGAAGATTAAAATACTTTTTCATGTGGTTATTCCTCCATAATTTTGTTAGTTGCGGCCCGCTTTTCTGCGGATGGCAGCGTTGATGAAGTCGTTGCTGTTCTGGTTTCCAGAGCTGCCCGCACCGGAACTTTCCGTGCCGGTCTTCACGCGGTAGGACCCGCTGCCGCTGGTAGCAAAGCGGGGGTTTTCTTTCAGGAACTTGGTGGCGGCCTTCTCGAAGTCGAGCTTGCTGTCCTCTTTCATCAGGGCCGCGATCTTGAACATGACGTAGTCAGCGTCCTCGGCGCGGACGCCCTTCTGGGCGAGAGTCTGGCTGTTCTTCATCTGAGCCAGTTCTGCGAGCGCGTCATCGCGCTCCCTCGTGATGGCGTCCACATTGGGGCGCTGCTTCTCTCGGTTGGCCTTGAAGTCCTTGATCGCCTGGTTGATTTCCTCCTCGCTCATGCCCTGCTGCTTGAAGTAGGAGCTGAGAGCGGCCTTCTCGGCGCGTTCTGCACGAGCCTGGGCGATCTCCTCGGCCTGCTGAAAGCTGTAGCCTCCGGTGCCTCCATTATTCCCGGCATTTCCCTGGCTGCCGTTGCCGTCCCCAGCGTTTCCACCCTGGCCTCCGCCAGAGCCGCCCTCGCCGCCGTTGTCAAAGAGCTGAAGGTTAAAATACTTTTTCATTGGGTCATTCCTCCGTTTTTGTAATGTGTCGTGAACATTCCCGCCGGCTCAGAGCCCGGCGTCTGCTCATAATAAAAGCGCCTCGCGGCGCTCAAATTATCGTTATCTCTCCATAGCTGTCCCGGATGCCTTCCAGGCCCAGGACATAAGTGCGGACCAGCGCCCGGCCGATCTCATTCAGATCCGGCCAGCTGATGACAGTGCTGCCCGGTCTGACGCTCTCCTGGATCTCGATGCCCGCCACCTCGCGCAGCCCCTCGATCAGTGTGAGGGTCAGCGCCGAGACGCCGGCGCAAATAATGTTATGCCCGGGAGACGCCCCAGGGAGCCGCTGTGCGTGCCCTGAGACGGTGATCCCGGTGTCCTTGACGTTTATCCGGATCATGTGCTTGCTCCCTTCTGAGCTGCGTCCTGGGCCGCTCTGCGTTGCTTCTCGGCGCGTTCTTTCGCACGGTTGGCCGCTTTGGCTGCCTGCTCGGCCTGCCATTGCGCGTAGACCTGCGGGCTCGGTGAAATTCTGCCCGTGGTGCGTCCCGTGTAGATGCGCTCCGTCTGCTCCTCCAGGCCCATCGCCTTCGAGAAGCTGCGGTACTGCTCCAGCTGGGCCTGGTACTTGCACCGGGCGATGGTGATGTCTTCCTTGTCAGCCCCTCCAGCACGAAGGAGCTGCACCTGCTCACGCCGGGCCCGCATAGCTGTTTCCATCTGCCTCTGCTTCTGAGTGGCCCCGTAGGTGGTGTACTCCTTGCCGCGGAAGCGGCGCGGAGTGTTTTCCCTGGCGTTCTGCTCCTCCAGCCATTCGTCGGTGTAGAGCCGCTCGCTCACTCCGGGGATGAAGGGATAGTAGGTGTGGCGGCAGTTCCAGCCCAGCAGGCCCGGGCCGGTGCCCAGGCCGCACTTGGTTGTCAGCTGCTCCTTGGTGTAGACCTTGCCCTGCCATGCAGCGTGATCCGGACGAGCTCCGGCGTGCCATGTGACCTCGAAGTAGTCGGTCCCCAGCCGCTGGGCGTTCAGATCCGTGACGTGACCGGTGAGCTGGCCGAAGCCAGTGAGCAGAGCACGGCGGGCGGCCACGTCCACGCGATTGTGCCAGCCGCTGGCGTAGTCCACGCCGTAGTCGCTGCCGCCATCGCTGAAGGGGTGGTCGGTCCGGAGCCCGGAGGCTGTCATCTGGCTGACCATGCGACGGACCAGCGTGTTGTAGTCGTAGGCGCCGTTGGCCATGCCGGTGATGGCGTCGTCCAGGTAGCCATTGTAGACGTCAGCCAGGGGCGTGAAGACTTTCCCGCCGTGGCCGTTGTCCAGCATGAAGCCGGTGCTCCTGGTGATGTTGTAGAGCTCCTCGCTGGACTGATGCACCAGGGCGTCGGTCAGCTGCTGGAGTTCGGGGTTTTGCTCGTAGGGGATGAACTCCTTGCCGATCTGCTCGTAGAGGCTGCGGTCGCGGGTATATTCCCGCTCGATGACCTCAGCGTAGAGCCGGCGGACTTCCTCCTCGTTTCCGTCCACGGCCTTCCGGATCAGGTCCTCAATGTCCTGGGTGCTGTTGCCCAGGATGATGAGGCGCTGGATCTGCCAGTCGGCCGAGTCGGTGATTGTGCCGGCCTTCCGGATCCGGCGGATGATGTCGTCCATGATCGCCATCTCCAGGTCCCGGAAGCGCTTCTCGACGCCGGCAGCCAGTAGGTCGTGGTTGCTCTGATCCATTACATCAGAACGCCGGCGGACTGGTCAGGCAGCTTACTGGCTGCGACTTCCTCCGTCTCGCCGTACCATTTCGCGCGGTACTCCGGCAGGCCCATGGCGCCCATGGCGACGTCCTTGCGGTCCTCGGCTCTCTCCGTCTGCTTGTCTTCGATGATGGAGTCATCGAAGTCGATCACGATGTCGGTGTTCTCTGCCAGGCCGGACACGTTGGCAGTCTTACCCAGGCGGATGATCGTGCGGATCAGGTCGGTGAGAACGTCCTGGAGGATGATCTCATGCTTGCGGATCGTGCGGTACATATCGGAGTTTTCGCTGATGACCTGAGTGGCCGTCGCGACCGTGCCACGCTCGAAGCGGTAGTATTGGGTGCCGAAGCCGCACTTGAAGGAGAGCAGATTCAGATCGTTGTTGATGGCCTGCTCGTGCTGCTCGGTCCTCAGCTCCATGTTGACCTCGTGCAGCGCCTCCTTGGTGTTCTTGAAGTAGTCCTCCGGCAGCGTATAGAAGACACTGTCGTCGGGGTCGAATACCTGGGAGCCGTTGGCGTCGGTCAGCATCTCAGGCGCCACGAAGATGCGCTTGCGACCGAGGGTGAACTCGTTGGCGTAGCTGTCGTACTCCAGGTCGATCTTGGCCAGGACGTCGATGCTGTTGGCGAAAAGCGCCACGCCCATCGGGTTGGTGTCGTCCTCGTCCACATTGTTCGCGATGTTCAGCTTGTCGATGATGAACTGGGGCTGATTGGAGCCGGTCTCGACTCTGGCAGCCAGGCCCTCGAAGTACGGGATCGCGTTCCACTCGGCGGGCGTCAGATCTCGACCAGCGCCAGAGGAGCACTCCACGACGCTGTTCTCGATGACGTACTGATAGCCGAGATCGTTGCCATCCTTGTCCTGCCAGGGCTCCAGCTTATGGTGTTGGAGCTGGACGTATTTCTTGCGCTTGTAGGTCTTCGGAAATGCGAAGATGACCTCGGTGATCCTGGAGTTCTCCCAGGCTGTGGGGTAGATGTTCTTGGCCACCACATAGTCCAGCTTGATGTCAGCACTCAGGACGCTGCCGTCTTCGGCCACTTCCATGTTGGTCAGATACGGGACATAGGCCACGGTGCCACAGGCAGCCTTGCGCTCCTGGTATTCGTTGCCCTGCACGGTGAAGTTCGCAGCATCGAGAACGCTGCGGACGAACTTGGCCGTGGTCTCGTCCTTGATGGTGATGGTGACGCGCTCGTTCAGCAGCAGGTCGCTGATGTCCTCGCAGATCTTCTTCGCCATGCCCAGGCTCTTGCGATGGCAGCGCTCATACTGCCCGGTGCCATGGTAGACACGGTACTGGTGGAAGCGCTTGACGTTCGCCCCGTACCAGCTGTCCCACATGGCGATCTTGCTGTAGAAGGAGCTGTCGATGGTGTCGATGCCCTTCTTTTTGAAATACTCGAAAATGTTCATTTTATGGCTCCTTCCGGCTCCTCCTCTTTGTCCCTAACGGGCAGGTAGTTCTTGATTTTCGACCACATTCCCATGACCAGGTAGCGGATGGCGTCCATACCATGGTCGTCCTGCTTCACGGGCTCCTCGCGGCCCCTCTCGATGCTTTTCTTGTCGTACTCATAGAGACCGAACTCCCGGACGGCGTTCTCCTGGTCTGGCGACACGGTCATCATCTTGAAGGTCAGGAGCTTCTGCACTCGAGAGATTCCCAGCGCCACGTCGTTCTCGGCGTCGCGGATCAGCACGTTGTAACCGATGCCCCTGGTGGCCCGCTTGATCTCCTCCATCAGGCCACGGGCCGAGGGGTCGATGAAGGTATAAAAATAGCTGCACGAGTAGGTCTCATGCAGCAGGTTCAAAAACTTGACGAAGTCCCCGGCGTACTCGCTGGGGCTTTTCTGCGTTCCGGTCTCCCGGCCGCTGTGGTAGTATTCCGCCAGGCCGTCCAGCTTGTGCTCGTACTCATTCAGGCCGGCCGCCTGGTATGTTGTGGCGTTCTGCTGGCCATAGTCCACGCCGATGCCGATGATCCGGTAGTGGTCGCGGCTCGGGCGCTGGATGGCAGCATCGCCGAACATATAGTAGATAAGCTCGTCCACACCGATGCTGAGGCCGAGCCAGAGCCATCTCCACTGGCGCTCATCCACTTCGTGGAGGATCTCAGCCGCCTCGATCAGCTTGGCGCCCAGCCACTCAGGAGGCACGTCCCGGTAGTCCACATGGACGTGGATGCAGTCCGGGCGCTTCTCCATCTTCCGGCACCAGACCACCACGGGGGCGTTGGGGTTCTTCGGCGGGTTGTAGAGGTAGAGCATCTGGAAGCCTTCGGCGTTGCCTCTGATGAAGGTCGCCTCGATGTTCTGGAGCTCGTCCTCGCCTTCGCCGTCTGTGAAGAACTCGCTGACCTCATCCAGCAGCACGATCTTGATGGGCTTGCTCTCGTCGATGATGCCCTTGGTGTCGTCAATGCTGTCGGATCCGGTGAAGTAGATGGTGTTGCCGTTTGGCTTGTATGTGATTTCCATGGGGCTGACCGTGATCTTGAACAGGCTCTCCGGCAGCCCCAGGCGCTTGATGGCTCGCTTGATTTCTTTGTAGACCGTTTTCCGGAGCTTGTTATGGCGCTTCCGGATGACCACGGCGGAGCAGTCTTCCTCGCTGACGATCTTATACACGACCTCGATGGCAGCCTCTGAGGACTTGGTGCCGGCTCGCCCAGAGGTCAGGATCTTGTGCGTGTGCTCTCGATCATTGAAGGCCGGCCAGAACTTCGGGATGATCAGGTCACTGATGCGGGTCGTGCGTGTCATTGATGATCACCACCTTCCCGGCGTCATCGGAGCCGTCGTTCAGCTTAGCCTTCAGCAGATGAAGGCGAGCTTTCTGCTCCTCTGTGGCTGCGTCCCAGTCCTTGTGCAGCATCTCGTCGTATTGCTTAATCAGACCACGGAGCTCACTCTGAGCGCGTGCCTGCGCTTTCATAAAGTTGGCCTGCTTGTCCCAGGCCTGCTGGACTTCCCACTTCTCGCCCCATGACTCGGCGCCGCTGCGGTCCTCGATCTTCTCGATGGTCTTGTCTTCAGCGTCTTTGACATAGGCGATCTTCTGGGCCCGGATGATGGCAGCGTAGGCCAGCTGGATCTGGGTCCAGAGAAGATCCAGAGGGGAGGAGCCCGCTGTCAGGTGCAGCAGTTCCAGTGTCTCCTCTGGGAGATACTTGGACAGGAAGCCGAACTTCTCGGCGTTCTTGTTACCGGGTGGCCCGGTGGCGTTCTTGTTGCCAGGCTGCCCTCCTCGTTTGCGAGCGTTCGGTTTTTTAGGTTGCGAGCGCTCGGTTTCTTCGGGGGCGTCCCATTTGTAGGTGCATTTCCATCGGCGGACAGTCCCCTCCGGGATGTCCAACTTCCGGGAGATTTCTATAAGTTTAAGGCCCTGCCGATACAATGCAAGGGCCTCGTCCACTTTCGAGTTCCTTGCTTTTGGCATGGTCTCGCCGCCTCCTATTCGTCGTTTCGATAAACGGAAAAGAGCAGGCCCTTTCGGTCCTGCTCTCATTCGTCCGCTTTACCAGTATAACACGTTCTGGTTTGCAATGTTCGCCGACTTTCTAAAAGTCGTTCAGTAGTTCGTCCTCGGCCTCCTGGATGCGCTTGGTGGCTGTGTCGAAGTATTGGTCGCCCAGCTCGATGCCGATGAAGTTCCGGCCCTCCTGGACGCAAGCGACGCCCGTGCTGCCGGATCCCATGAACCAGATCTGTCCACCACGGCCCCCCCTTGGACAGATCTGGATCAGGGCCTTCAGGAGCTCCACGGGCTTCTCCGTCTGGTGGTGCTTCTGCTTGGTGTTGACGCCGTTGATGTGGTAGATGCCCGGCATGGCCTTGGCGCCCTTGGCTGCCTTCCAGTCCACCTCTTTCCGGCCGTTGGTGCCCCAGACGATGTACTCGCAGTCGTTACGAAAGCGGCCGGGGATGTTTCGGCTGATGCCCTTGTCCCAGACAATGACCCCACGCCATACCCAGCCGGCCATCTGGATCGCGTCCGTCATGGCCGGAAGGTTTCGCCAGTCGATGAAGGCGGCGATGGTGCCGCCTTCCTTGGTCAACTCTCTGAGCTCCATGCTGACATGGGTCATAAACTGGATGAAGCTGTGCTGGTCCATGTTGTCACCGGAGAAGCTGGGGAAGCGTGCCGCGCCGTTGAAGTCGGCGTCGGTGTACTTGACACGGGTGTCCTGTTTGCGGTCGCCGGCAAACAGGCCGCCGCTGGAATACGGCGGATCTATCAGAACGAGATCCGCGCAGCCGGGCTCCAGCTGCCGCAGAAGGTCGAGACAGTTGCCTTTTAACAGTTTGATCATCCTAAAACCTCCCCCAGATGGGTGACGCCCATCTTCCTGAAATGATACGCCCTGCGGACGCTGTAGTTGATGGCGTCAGCCACCTCGGTCATCGGTGCCCGTGCTATGTAGAACTCGGTCAGCACGGTTCTCTCGTAGTCGTCCTCCAGCGTCTCAATGGCGTCGCTGATCTCGATGACCAGGGATGCCTTCTCACGCCGGAGCTGCTCGATCTCTCGGTCCAGCTCGTCCACTCTGACGATGACGTCGGCCATCTTATCGGTCGGAGTGCTCTGGACCCTGTCGCGGTCATAGCGGATGGCGCCGGGCAGCAGGCAAGCTCTCAGCTCGTCCCGCTGGGTCTCTTTCCGTCTGATGATGATCTCCTTGCGGCGGATCTGCATCAGGAAGTCATAGGTCTCGTCTAAAGTCATGACAGCGTCACCTCCTTCATGAGAAGCTGCTCCAGGCTGACGATGATCTTGTCGGTGCCCAGGGCGAAGCCCAGCTCGCGACTGGCGCCGATGGATCGCTCCCAGCCGGGAAGCTGCACCAGGTAGTCAGCAATGGACAGGAGCTCCAGGTCGATCCGCATGATTTCCTCGTAGCTCATGCACTCAACGGGAATGGCGTCATCAATCGCCGCAGGGTTAATGACGTTGTAGCCCGTCTCCTTCAGCGCGGCGGCAGCCTTCGCAAACTGACGCCGGTAGTCTTTATGGCCCGTAATAGGACCGCTTAAATATCCGATCATCTGAAAACCCTCCCTGTCTTTTTGTGTTTTATCGTGATGCGGCCGACTATTTCAAAGCCGGCCATGTCGGCCAAAAGGCGGAAAGTGTGGATCAGGTCCTTGTTCTTTCGCTCGGCCTCGTTTTCTTCTTGTATAACGTTTTTGGTGCCGAGATAGGCTGTCACATCGAGATAGCCCTCTGCGTTTCTCCTCGGATCGCTCATTTATTTCTCCTTTCTTTCAGTGCTGCCATCAGGGCCGCCTGGCTGGTGTCTTTTGCCTCCAGGGCGTCCATGACCTGCTCGTCCACGGTGCCCTCTGCGATCAAGTGGTGGATGATCACCGGCTTCTCCTGGCCCTGCCGATAGAGGCGGGCGTTGGCCTGCTGGTAGAGTTCCAGGCTCCAGGTGAGGCCGTACCACACGATCACATGGCCGCCCTCCTGGAGATTGAGGCCGTAGCCCACACTGGCCGGATGCGCCAGGAGCACCTGGACCTCGCCAGCGTTCCACTCTGCGATGTCCTCCGGGCCGTCCAAAGTCCGGGCCTCGGGGATCGCTGCCCGGATAGCGTCCAGGTCGTGCTTGTAGCTGTAAAATACCAGGACAGGGCTGTCGGTGGTGTCGATAATCTCCAGCAGCGCCTCCAGCTTTGCATTATGCAGCCGGACGACATTGCCCTCGTGGGAGTAGACGCTGCCGTTGGCAATCTGTAGGAGCTTGGTCATCACGGCGGCCGCGTTCAGGGCGACCACGTCCTCGTCGTCGATGTGAAGCAGCTGCTCGGCCTCCATGGTCTTGTACTGCTTCATCTCCTGGGGGCTCAGCTTGACCGGGATCCGGTTGTCGATCCGCTTCGGCAGCTTCAGGTAGTCAGCCGCGCTCATGCTGATGCAGATGTCGCTGACGGCGGCCTCGATCTTCTCCCTGGCTCCACGAAGGGGCTCCCACTTGAAGACGATGTAACCGTTCCGGGCTCCCGGCCGGAAGTATTTCTCGCGGTAGGCGCCCAGCGTCTGGCCCAGGCGTTCGCCACGGTCCAGCAGGTAGATCTCAGCCCAGAGGTCCATGAGACCGTTGGCCGAAGGAGTGCCGGTCAGACCGACGACCCTGCTCACCTTCGGCATGACCTTCCGGAGAGCCCGGAAACGTTTGGCCTGGGGGTTTTTGAAGCTGGAGAGCTCGTCGATCACAATCATGTCGAAGGGCCAGCCGGTCTTCAGCTTCTGGTAGAGATCCACCAGCCAGACCACATTGTCGCGGCCGATGACGTAGATGTCAGCGTCCGTGACCAGCGCCCGGCGCCGCTGCTCTGGTGATCCCAGCACCTTGCTGACGCGAAGGTGGCGGAGGTGGTCCCACTTGGCGTGCTCTCGTGTCCAGGTGTCCTCGGCCACTCGCTTCGGCGCGATGACCAGGACGCGATCCACCTCGAACATCTCGTTGATCAGGATGTCGATGGCGGTCATGGTGATGACGGTCTTGCTAACCGAGGCCCATCTCCAGGAACAGGCCGAAGCGCTTATTGTTGACGATCCTGTCTATCGCCTTCTGCTGATATTCGTGTGGGATGAACTTCATCGGGCACCACCTCCTTGTCGTTTTCTTTGTGCCACCTGGCGTGCTCGGCTTGGCTGCTGAACACGCGAAGGTTTTCGGGTCTGTTGTCTCTTTTGTCGCCGTTGATGTGGTGGACGACTTCACCGGGGAGCAGTGGGCGCCCCAGGATCTGCTCGGCCACGATCCGGTGCGTGTGCCTGCCGTTGGTTTTCCGGTAGCTGTCGGTCTGGCCGGTGTTCAGACGGCTCAGCGCCAGCTTCTGCCGGACCTCTTTGGTCATCCGGGTCGGGTTGAGTTCTGCGTTCATCTTTGCCATGTGGCACTGGCGACTGCAGAAGTGCTCCTGGGATCTGGCCCATTGGCTCGGCGGCATACTTATGGGCGCGCCGCAGTGGTCGCAATTTCCGTATACCGGCATTATCCGATCACCTCCCGGATCCAGGCTCGCGCCTCTTGCTTGCCGGTGATCAGTGCCACGTTGCAGCCCATCTTCCGCAGCTGCTCCATCTGCCACTTCTGGATGCCCGTGGGTTTTTCGCCCTCGCGCTTCAGCTCTACAAACCATACCCGGCCACCCGGTAAAACAGCGATCCGGTCAGGCACGCCGTCGTTCCCGGGGCTTGTGAACTTCATAAACTTGCCGCCCTTTTTCTCGACCTGCCTCCGCAGGCCGCTTTCAATATCTCGTTCTCGTTTTTCCATGAGGGTCCTCCTATTGGAACGAGGCCCCGAATTTTTCCTATAATGCGCGTATGTGTCCTCGCGGGGGCCTGTTTTCATGTGTGTAGGGGTTATTTTTAATAATCTATATAAAAAGATTGTTACCTCGTTACCATTTGCCCGTTCTCCCTTGCGGTTGCTGGGTTTTAGGTGGTAACGATTGAGGGAACAGACGGCGGAACAACGTCCGCCCGTTACCCTCTGCCCGTCGTCCGAGTGGTAACGAGGAACAACAGCTGCCAGGGGCCTTCGTTACTCGTTACCACTCCGGACGAACACGCGCTGCTTGCCGTATGCTTTGCTTCGCATGGTGGCATTTGCGGGCCTTTCCCAGCCCGGGATCCTCGCCATGATGGCCACAATCTCGTCGCCGTCCTTGCGGGTCCAGTAGTGCTTGGCCCTTCCGAAGCACTCGCAGAAGATCTCCATCACGCTGACCTTGGTCCTCTGCACGGTGCCCGTCTGCTTTGTGGCGTCCAGGACGTCACGCTGCTGGAAGTAGTCCACGCGCTGCATCAGATCCCAGTCCTCCCAGTCTGCCGGCAGCAGGGTCTCCAGGTAGTCGATGACGTCGCCCTCGCGCTCGTCGTACATGAGCGCTGCCTGCTGGGCCTTGGTCGCTTCCAGCTCCATCGCGGCGTCCAGGTAGGACGTCTCGCCCTCGGCCACGTAGACCATGGCCTCAGCCCAGATCTGGGCGCGGGTCTCCTCGGTCATCTCCCAGACGCTGAGGGGGCCGCCTCCGTTGACGGTGACGGGCCAGAAGCGCCGGTTGCCGGTGGTGTCTCTCAGGAAGCCGCCAGTGCTGTTGGTGGTGCCGCAGATGATGGCCGTCCTCGGGTGGCGCTCCACGACGCGGCCATAAGCTGCGCGGTACTCGTCCACCTGGCGGCTGATGAAGCCCTTCATTACATCGACGTCGGCCTTGCGGGTGCCCTGCATCTCGCCGATTTCCATGATCCAGACGCCCTGGAGCTTCTCGGCTGCGGTCTTGTCCCTGGTGTCGGCCAGGCTGAGGGAGTCGCTGAACCATTTCCCGCCCAGCTTCCGGAGCAGGGTGCTCTTGCCGATGCCGGGCTTGCCGTCCAGGACGAGGACGGTGTCGAACTTGCAGCCAGGCTGCAGCACGCGCTGGACGGCTCCGATCAGAGTCTTGCGGGTGACGGCCCGGGTGTAGGCTGAGTCCTTGGCGCCCAGGTAATCGACCAGCAGCGTGTCCACTCTCGGCACGTTGTCCCACTCGGGGAGCTGCTGGAGGTATTCCCGCAGAGGGTTGAAGCGTCGCTTGTCTGCGACCGTGGAGAGCGCCTTGCTGAAGCGGCTCTCCGGGAACTGGACGCCGTAGGTGTCCGCTACCCAGGTGTAGAGATGGGCGTCGTCCACGTCTCTCCAGTATTTGTTGGGGCGCGGCCAGGGCAGTTTGCCCTTGACCTCGATGCCGTTGCTCAGCTCGTTGTAGCGGATCCCTTGAAGGGCGGGCTCGTTCTCCAGGATCAGCACGGCGTTGGTGATCAGCGGCTTGACGTCGCCATTCTCGCCTCGGACCAGCTTCGTCTTCCAGCTGTCGTCGATGTCGTCCGGGAGCGGCACGCCCTCGAAGTCCAAAACCGATTGGCTCTGGCGGTCGTTCGCGAGCGTCAGGCTGACGCCCGGGTCTTCGTTCGCGAACGCATACATGGCTTTCTGGCTCGGGAGCTGATTGACTGCTTTGTCTTCCTTGCCTTCGTCCAGGTGGCCGAACTTGTGGATGCGGACCAGGTCGAAGGCGTTGCAGAGGCGGCCTCCGGCCGGGTCGGTGCTGTGGTTGGAGTAGGCGAACACGTCGCCGTCATAGACTACCAGGCCGGCAGCTGTCGAGCCGGCTGCGTAGGTGTAGCGGTCCTCTTTGGCCGTCGGGGTGTAGACGTCCGGCAGGAACTTGGCGATGGCCTCGGTGATGCTGTAGGTGCGGCAGAAGGCGC
>OIWT01002595.1_pt1 | contig 18239 bp, 13 predicted proteins | sample 1587701 | NCBI WGS metagenome assembly OIWT01 (sample SAMEA3888904, study PRJEB22519) | human gut metagenome | biome: human gut; feature: human-associated habitat; material: faeces | place: Denmark | collected 2009
AGTATCAAAGACTTCTCCTACTGCGTACACGGTTTTTTGCGGAGCCGAAATCATTTCCAAGGAAACCGCTTTTTCTCCAAGCACTACAACATATTTGGTCGCTTCTGCTCCGGCGCCGCCTACTTCCACAACCATCTCAGAAGCATGTTCATTCCAGTTAGGAATAAAAACTCCGTCTGTCGCACCTTCTACCGTAACCGTGGCTGCGGCTGCCATCGGAACTGCGTTTACCTTTATTTTTGTATCTTTGTCAATATATGCCGTATATTTTGTGGTATTGCCATCAAATGCTTCGGAAAGCACAATCTTTTCACCCGGATTTGCACTTTCTGATAAATTCAAGCTTCTAAGGGTTGCTCTTCTCTTAACCGTAAGGGTGTATTCCGTCTTAGAATCTTCTGTTTTTCCGTCATAAGAAACAATTGTTGCCGTATTACCTTCAATCCTTGCTATCTTAATAAAAAGAGGTAATGGAGCGCCTTTTGTACTGCTAAGCTTTACTGTCCTCTTTAGCTTTCCGTCCTGTATATGATATTTGCACTCTGCCACATCATTCTTTCCAAATAATTCCACCCAAACAAAAAAATTGTTTATGTTATCGGGTATTACAATAGTATAATCCTTTGTATTTGAATCAAACTCCGGAGTTAAAGCATATTTTTCAACATCTGCGAGCTTTGTTCCCGGCTTTGAAACGACCAAATTCTTAATAAGCACTGCTCCGTCATCCGCAATAGGCTGTTCCTGCTCGGCGGGTTCTTCCGCAGGTGCGGCGGGCTGTTCCTGCTCGGCGGGCTGCGCGGGTTCTGCCAGCTGTGTCGGTTCCTCCGCCGGGGTGGAAACCTCGCCCACGGGCGCCATGTCAAGGGTTTTCATGCCGTCGGCAAGCGCCGCCGTCGGCAGTACGGAAAATATCATCATTGCCGCAAGCAATAATGACAGGAATTTCTTCATTGAAATTTCCTCCTTATTTTTCTTTTTCTATATTTGCAATCAGCCGAAAGGCTGTTATTGCCGCTTGCAAACAGAACACATCATTCTTTACTGTGTAAAGAATGGGAGCGGTACCGCTCCGCCGCTTATTCATCATCATTTTAACTTAAATTTATGATTTATGTCAAGCTTTTCATTAAAAGATAGCAAAAACGGTTGCTTAAAAGGCGACCGCAGTAAAACCTCATTAGTAAAAACTAAGTTTATTTGAAATACATATAGAGCTGGCATTTAATCATGCCGTTATAGAGCTTGCGGCGGCGATCCGCCTTTCTGCCGAATAGTGCTTCAAATTCATCGTGGGGAGAGATTATATTGAAGCTTCTGCCCGGCGCCGGTTCGCACAGTCTGCCAAGGGCGCGGTATAGCTCCTCCGCCTCTTTCACATCAAGTATGCGCTCGCCGTAGGGCGGGTTGCACAGCATAATCAGGCGTCGCTCCGCCTGCGGAAATTCAAAATTCCTCATATCCCGCTGTTCCACATGGATGCGGCTTGCAACGCCTGCATTCGCCGCATTTTCCATGGTAAGGCGCACCGCCTCCGGGTCAATATCCGAGCCGAACGCCTCAAACGGTGCATCGTGACTAATTTCGTCAAGGCAGGCGCTGCGCTGGCGCTGCCAAGCCTCCGCCGGGAAGCAACCCCACTGCTCCGCCGCAAAGTGGCGGTTTATTCCGGGGGCAATATTCATGGCTTTCAACGCGGATTCTATCATCAGCGTGCCGCTGCCGCACATAGGGTCGCAAACCACGCTGTCCGGGTACACATGGGCAAGGTCGGCAATACCCGCGGCGATGGTCTCCTTGATGGGAGCCTCCACGGAATTGCGGCGGTAGCCGCGCTTGTGAAGCCCTATGCCGGAGGTATCGAGAAGCAGCATCACCCTGTCCTTCAGCAGCATAAACTGAATTTGAACCGTTGCGCCTGTTTCCTCAAACCAGCTCTGGTGATAAACGCCCTCAAGGCGCTTTGCAACCGCCTTTTTTATAATCGACTGGCAATCCGACATACTGTAAAGCTGACTTTTTACCGTTCTGCCCTTTACCGGAAACGCATCCTTGCGCCCGATAAATTCCTCCCATGGTGCGGCAAGCGTCCCTTGGAACAGCTCCTCATAGCTGCGCGCGGTAAATTCCGCAACTATGATTTGCACGCGCTCCGCGGTGCGCAGGCGAAGGTTTGCACGCGCCGCGTCCTCAAAGCTTCCTTCGAATGTAACGCGGCCGTCCTCCGCGACTATATTTTCTGCGCCCATACGCTTCATTTCGCCGGAAAGCACGCTTTCCAAGCCGAAAAGACAGGGGCAGGATATTTTAAGCTTATCCATATTTTCTCCTTAACTGTCAGCGCGCCGAAATATTTCATTCGGCGCTGCTTTCAAAATCTGTGTATTATTGCCCTGAGCAGGCTTTTTATTTCGTCTGCAAAGCTGCGCTTTCGCCGCAGAACGATTTTCGCCGGCGGCCGTGGGACAAGCTCCCTCGGCTTTTGGCATACAATGCTTTGAGTACCGCCTTCTGCGCCGCCCGCTGCGCTTTGAACCTCTGTTACGGGCTGCGGCGGGTCACTGAAAAAAGCGGTTTTTGAAGGCTTCCACCCTGCCGTTCGCTTCCGTCACCATTTTTTCGTACTCGGTCTGAATTTCATCGCATTTAGACGTCTTTCCCTCCGCCGCTATCTTCGCCGCAGAAGCGGATTTGCCTATGTACTCAAGGCGCTGAATGAGCACGGAAAGAGAATCCTGCATAAACGCCTTCGTCTTTTCAAGCTCCTTACAGAAGCTGTCGATTTCTGCATTTATGCCCTCCGCAGAGGCTTGAGCATCGTTTATTATGCTTTGAGCATTGTTCTTGGCACCGCTGAGCATCACCCTTGCGGAATCGCCCATTTCGGTCATGGCGGCAACAAGCCGCTTTTCCTCAGCCGCATGCTCATCGGCTTTTTGGCGTTCCTGCTCAATCTTATCCTCAAGCTGCTTGTTAAGCTCTTTCTCTATGCAAAGCTCCTTTTCCGCAATTTCGCAGCGGGTTTTAAGCTTTGCGTTGTCGCTTTCAAGATTGTCGCAGCGGGTCTTGAGCATCATATAATGCTCGCGCATTTCGTTGTATGCGGACATAAGCTCGTTAAAGCTTTTTTCGCCCTCCTCGGTTTTTATTTTGAGGTCGGTTATTTGAGAAGAAAGACCCCTGTTTTCCTCGTCAAGTCTGGTCTGCTCCTCCGTATGCTTCGCATTGAGCGAATCTATATATTTAAGGACTTCTTCTTTGTTGAAGCCGCCGAAAGCCTGATTTCTGAAAATTACCTGTTCGGACATTGGAGTTCTCTCCTTTTTAATATGTTTATACTTTATCATAACATATTCCTTCTCATTTTTACAGGCTTTTGAGCAAATATTTTGAAAAAAATCGGAGCAGAAACGCATTTTTTGCGTTTTCGCTCCGATTTGTCACTTTTTCTGCTCCAAAATGGGCTTCAGGAACTTGCCGGTATAGGATTTTTTGCAGGCGGCAACCTTTTCCGGCGTACCGGAAACCACAATCGTGCCGCCGCCGTCGCCGCCCTCCGGTCCGAGGTCGATGATATAGTCCGCCACCTTGATGACATCGAGATTATGCTCAATCAGAATTACCGTGTTGCCGCCGTCCACCAGCTTTTGCAGAACGTCAATCAGCTTGTGAACATCCGCGGTGTGAAGTCCCGTTGTCGGCTCGTCCAAAATGTAAACCGTCTTTCCGGTGGGGCGCTTGGAAAGCTCCGTGGCGAGCTTCACTCTCTGCGCTTCGCCGCCGGAGAGGGTGGTCGCCGACTGACCGAGGGTGACATATCCCAGTCCCACCTCCTGCAGAACTTCGATTTTGCGGCGGATTTTCGGCACATTCTCAAAGAAAACAAGGGCTTCCTCCACCGTCATATTCAGCACATCGCTGATATTTTTGTCCTTATAATGTACCTCAAGGGTTTCCCGGTTGTAGCGTTTGCCCTTGCACACCTCGCAGGGAACAAAAATGTTCGGCAAAAAGTGCATTTCAATCTCGATAATGCCGCCGCCCTCGCAGGCTTCGCAGCGGCCGCCCTTTACGTTGAACGAATACCTGCCGGAATTATAGCCCCGCGCCTTTGACTCCGCCGTTTCTGCAAAGAGGTTGCGTATATCGGTGAAAACTCCGGTGTAAGTCGCCGGGTTGGAACGCGGCGTGCGCCCGATGGGCGACTGGTCGATGCAGATAACCTTATCGAGATTTTCTTCGCCCTCCACGGCGTCGCATTTGCCGGGAACGGACTTTGCACCGTTCAAATCCCTTGCGAGAGTTTTATAAAGTATCTCGTTTACAAGGGAGCTTTTGCCGGATCCGGAAACGCCGGTCACTACGCAGAATGTTCCGAGGGGGAATTCTGCGTCAATATGCCGCAGATTGTTCTCCGAAGCGCCGCGGACAATGATTTTCTTACCGTTTCCCTCCCGGCGGTGCTTTGGAATTTCAATCCTCTTTCTTCCGGAAAGATATGCGCCGGTAACGGACTCCGGACAGCTTATTATATCCTCCACCGTGCCGGAGCATACCACTCTTCCGCCGTGAACTCCCGCTCCGGGGCCTATATCCACAATATGGTCGGCAGCGAGCATGGTATCGGTGTCGTGCTCAACCACTATAACCGTGTTACCGAGGTCGCGCAGGCGCTTCAGCGTGGCAATAAGCTTTTCGTTATCCCGCTGATGAAGCCCTATGCTTGGTTCATCGAGAATATAGAGAACTCCCATAAGCGACGAGCCTATCTGCGTGGCAAGGCGTATTCTCTGCGCCTCGCCGCCGGAGAGGGTCGCCGCTCCCCGTGAAAGAGTCAGATATTCAAGACCCACATTTTTCAAAAAGCCCAGGCGCGACTTGACCTCTTTCAAAATCAGGTGGGAAATCACCCTCTCTCTTTCGGTGAGCTGCATATTCTCCACAAAATCCAGCGCCTGCTTTACGGACATTTTTGAAAGCTCGCTGATATTTTTCCCTGCGACCGTCACGCCGAGGGATATTTTTTTCAGGCGTTCGCCGTGACATTCCGGGCAATCCACCGCCCGCATTTGCAGAGCTATTTCCTCTTTCATCCATTCACTGCCGGTTTCCCGGAAGCGGCGCTCCAAATTGTTCACAACGCCCTCGAAATCCGTGGTGATATAGCCGTGCATACTGTCGCTTTCGCGCTTTACCCGCAGCTTTTTGCCCTTTGTGCCGTAGAGGATTACATCAAGAGCCTCCTTCGGCAAATCCTTTACCGGAACGTCAAGGGAAAATCCGTATTCCTCCGCCAAAGCATCGTAATAGTTCTGCGCTATGCCGCCCTCGTAATAGTACCATCCGCTGGCGTGAATCGCCCCCTCCCGAACGGACAGGTTTTTGTTCGGAATGACAAGGTTCGGATCCACCCGCATAAAAACACCGAGGCCGGTGCATTTTTCACAGGCGCCGAATGGGTTATTGAACGAGAACATACGGGGAGTCAGCTCCTCTATGGAAATTCCGTGCTCCGGGCAGGCGTAGTTCTGTGAAAAGGTCATGTCCTCGCCGTCAATTACATTCACCACCGCAAGCCCGCCGCTCTGCGCCATAACGGTTTCAAGGGAGTCCGTAAGGCGGGAGGCTATGTCAGGACGAATTATCAGGCGGTCGACTATGATTTCTATGGTGTGCTTTTTGTTTTTGTCAAGCTTTATGTCTTCGGAAAGGTCATAAATGCTGCCGTCAATGCGCGCCCGCACAAAGCCGCCCCGGCGCGCCGCGTCAAGCTCCTTTATATGCTCGCCCTTTCGCCCGCGTATCACCGGCGCAAGAAGCTGAATTTTCGTGCCCTCCGGCAGCTCCAAAATTTTATCTACGATTTGGTCTATGGTCTGCTGCTTTATCTCTCTGCCGCAGACCGGGCAGTGCGGAATACCTATTCTCGCATAGAGCAGACGGAGATAGTCGTATATCTCCGTAACCGTGCCCACTGTGGAGCGCGGGTTTTTGCTCGTGTTTTTCTGGTCAATGGAAATTGCCGGGGAAAGTCCGTCTATGGAATCCACATCCGGCTTTTCCATCATTCCGAGGAACTGCCTTGCGTAGGAGGAAAGGCTCTCCATATATCTGCGCTGACCGTCGGCGAAAATAGTATCAAAGGCAAGGGAGCTTTTTCCGGAGCCGGAAAGTCCGGTTAACACAACAAGCTTGTCCCTCGGTATTTCGAGATCTATATTTTTAAGATTGTGTTCCCTTGCGCCTTTTATGACTATGGAATTTTGATTCATACTGTACATCCTCCATTTGCTCGCGCAGCTTTTTTATTCTGTCGCGCAGATATGCCGCGTGCTCAAATTCAAGTATCTTCGAGGCGGCTTTCATCTCCGCCGTAAGTCTCTTTATTTCCTCCTCGGTTTCCCGATAGCTCATCCGGCGGCCGTTTTTATCGTCGCCCTTGTGGCTGGAAATTTCGATTATATCCCGAACATCCTTTTTTATGGTCTGCGGAACTATGCCGTGCTCCTTATTGTATTCGTCCTGGATTTTGCGGCGGCGCTCCGTTTCCCTAATGGCGTGCTCCATGCTGTCCGTCACCGTATCCGCATACATAATGACCTTGCCCTCGGCGTTTCGCGCCGCGCGGCCTATGGTCTGAATAAGCGAGGTTTCGCTTCTCAAAAAGCCCTCCTTGTCCGCGTCCAAAATGGCCACAAGGCTGACCTCGGGAATATCAAGTCCCTCGCGCAGCAGGTTTATTCCGCAGAGCACGTCAAATTCGCCAAGGCGCAGGTCGCGGATTATCTCCATACGCTCTATGGTATCAATATCATGGTGCATATACCGCACCTTTATGCCCATTCCCACAAGGTATTCCGTCAGATTTTCCGCCATTTTCTTCGTCAGGGTTGTTATGAGGGTGCGTTCGCCCTTTTCAATTCTCGTATTGATTTCCGAAAGCAAATCCTCTATTTGCCCTTCCACCGGGCGAACGCTTATCTCCGGGTCGAGCAGTCCCGTGGGGCGTATAACCTGCTCCACAAGCTGTGTGCTGCGGCTGCGTTCAAATTCGCCGGGGGTGGCGCTTACATACACCACCTGGTTGAGCTTGCCCTGAAATTCATCGAAGGTAAGCGGGCGGTTATCTATGGCGGAGGGCAGGCGGAAGCCGTAATTTATTAGGTTTTCCTTGCGGGAACGGTCGCCGCCGGACATAGCGCGCACCTGCGGCAGAGTGACATGGCTCTCGTCTATGAACATCACAAAATCATCCGGGAAATAGTCCAAAAGTGTGGTCGGGCAGGAGCCGGGCTCCCTTCCCGAAAGTATGCGGGAATAGTTCTCTATGCCCTTGCAGAAGCCCACCTCGTTCATCATTTCCACATCGTAGCGGGTGCGCTCGGAAATGCGCTGCGCTTCGATGAATTTGCCGTTGTCCTTAAAATATTTTTCCCTCTCTTCACATTCCCTTTCAATTTCCAAAATAGCTTTTTCCATTTTTTCTTTGGGAACTATATAGTGCGACGCCGGATATATGGCAATATGATTGAGCTGGCTTTTCACCTCGCTGGTGACGGTGTTTATTTCGCTTATCCTGTCCACCTCGTCGCCGAAAAGCTCTATGCGGATAAGAGTATCATCACTGTACGCCGGGCAGATTTCGATTACATCCCCCCGCACACGGAACTTGTTTCGCAGAACCGCCATATCGTTCCGTTCGTACTGCATATTCACAAGCTGCTTTACTATTTCGTCACGGTCCTTTTTCATTCCGGGGCGCAGGGAAATAACCATGGTGCGGTAGTCGATAGGGTCGCCCAAGGTGTATATGCACGAAACGGAGGCGACTATGATAACATCCCGCCGCTCCGAAAGTGCCGCCGTCGCCGAGTGGCGCAGCTTCTCTATTTCGTCGTTTATGTCGGAGGTTTTCTCTATATATGTGTCGGTGGAGGCTATATACGCCTCCGGCTGATAGTAATCGTAGTAGGAAACGAAGTATTCCACCCTATTTTCCGGAAAGAACTCCTTGAACTCGCTGCAAAGCTGCGCCGCCAGAGTCTTGTTGTGAGAAAGCACTATGGTCGGGCGGTTTATCTTCTCTATTACGCTTGCCATGGTAAAGGTTTTTCCCGAACCGGTTATGCCAAGCAGGGTCTGTTCCCTGTCGCCGCGCTCTATTCCCTCAACGAGCTTCTCTATCGCCCGTGGCTGGTCGCCCGTGGGCTTGAACGGAGATACAAGCTTAAAATCCAATGTGCCGCCCCCTTATCTTTTATAAACATTTGTTCGATTTCGTAAATTATATTTTACCACAATATCGCCCCTCTGTCAACACTCAGGAACCCGCGAATTTCGTGTATTTACAGAGCAAAATCCCCTTCGCGCTGACCGCGCGAAGGGGATTTCGGCTGATTACAATAAACAGAAAAAGTTGGAATGTCGTTTATTTTATTATCCGCGCTTTTTGAGCACGAGCACCGCCGCCATGAGCACGAGCACCGCGGTGTTCATTTCCGGTGCGCCTGTATTCGGGTTCTTTTCGCCCTTTGAAGCTGCGTTTGCGGAAATATGAATTACATCGGAATATGCAGTTTCACAGTGAGCTTACCTCTATCGCTTCGGCTTGCCTATGCGTCTGCCGAATCAGCGGTTTATTGGAAAATAAGCTCAAATTCCTCTGTTATTACTTCCATATCCTCGGAAAACTCAATGCCGTATTCCTCGCACTGTTCGCGGAAATATTTTTCGTGAGCCTTGCGCCAATATTCGAGAGTCTGGTCGCCCTCGCCCTCTTTATAGGCTATATCCTCGCCCACGTCGCAGAATTTGTTTACCACTACGCTTTTGTTTTTTATGATAAACAGAGCGTCCTCCTCGCTGTCCATAATAACGGAATAGTCCCCCTCCTTGGGAAGCTCGGTTCCGTCAAGCTCAAAGATTTTCACAAGGCTTGAGGTGGCGGTTTTTATCTTCGCCCGAACAAGGGAGGCAAGCCTGTCGCAGCCCTTTTTTCCGTCGAGAAACTGCCATGCGGTGTATGTAAGATTATACGGGTCAAGGTCAAGGTTGTGGTCGCAAAACGCTTCCCAAAGTCTTTCGGGAGTCATAGTTCTTCCTCCTTTAACCGTTTTGGTGCAGAGCGTTCTGTCCCTGCTCCGCAAGGTAGGTGGCCTCAAGGTCGGAGAGGTGGAGCAGCACCGCAAGCGGATATTGCTCGTAGGCGTGGCTTATGGTAAAGCCGCCGGCGCGAGCCGTTTCGTCAAAGCCGCCCATGTGCCAGCGGATTGCCACCGCCTCCTCCTCCATAAGGCGCATACAGCGTTCCACAATAAAGACGGATTTTTCGCCGTGTCCGAATGGGAACTTATCCTCCACGGTGTAGTAGGGGCGCTGCTCCCACTGACCGCGCTCGTTTTTCACGTTGCGGGTGCTTATGGAATAGAAATTCGCCTTGCAAATATCGTGGAGCAGCCCGCAAATAGCAATGGTTTCATCGGAATATTTGCCGGGGCTGTATTCGTCGCAGCGGCGCTTGAGAATTTTATATACATTAAGGCTGTGCAGCGCAAGCCCGCCCTCGAAGGCGCAGTGGTATTTCGTAGAAGCCGGAGCAATAAAGAAATCCGTGGAAACAAGCCACTGCAAAAGAGCTTCAGCTCCCGGTCTTTTTATATTGTCCTGAAAAATCTGAATAAATTCCTGTTTAACTCCCATTGTCATCCTCCGTTAAAATGTCAGTTGCCGAAAACCGCGGGCATACGGCGCTTGTGTTCGGAATTTCTGTGGTAGCGCTCGATAATTGCCTGAGATTCCGGATCGGTTTTTCCGGTCATAATGTACTCGTCGATGGCCTTATAGGTAACGCCCATTTCCTTTTCGTCGGTCTGTCCCTCGAACAGTCCTGCAGAAGGTGCTTTCTCGATGATGTTCTTCGGCGCATTAAGGTAGCGCAGGAAATCGAAGATTTCCGTCGCAGTAAGGTCGGCTATAGGGTCAAGGTCATATGCGCCGTCGCCCCATTTGGTAAAGTAGCCCATATATCCCTCGCTGCGATTGCCGGTGCCGACCACAAGCGCGTTGCGGGTCTGTGCAACGGCGTAAAGCGTGGTCATTCGAAGGCGCGGCGCAATGTTTGCCTTTGCCGCGTCGGAAAGCTCCGTGCCCGCGGCTGAAATTATGCTGCTGCGGGTTTCGGTCAGGTCAACCGTTATCATATCTATGCCGAAGTTCTGCGCCAAAGCGGTGGCGTCGTCCAAATCCTCACCATAGTTGCGCTTTGAATTGCAGGGCATTGCCACGGCAAGCAGGTTTTTCGTCGCCATGGAGCAAAGAATTCCCACAAGGGCGCTGTCCTTTCCGCCGGAATTACCGAAAACAAGGCCGTCGGCGTGCGCCTCTTCCATTTTTTTGCGGATAAATTCAACCCGCGCCTTTATTTCTTCCTCGTAGTTCCTCATATTTTTGCCTCCGCCGTTAAAAGTTCTTTTTAATGTATCTGAATGCTGCGGTGGCGGCAACAGCGCCGTCCGCCGCGGCGGTCACAAGCTGTCTGAGCTGCTTTTCGCGGGTATCTCCGGCGACGAAAACGCCCTCCGTTCCGGTAAGGCAGTCCTCTCCGGCGATGATGTAGCCCCTGTTGTCAAGCTTTACCGCTTCGCCGAAAATCGCGTTATCCGGCGCCACGCCCACTGCGACGAACACTGCGGAAACCGCGATTTTCGCTTCGCTGCCGTTTGCTCTGCTGCGAACGGTAACGGTGTTCACGGAGCTTTCTCCGCTCACCTCGCTCACCTCGGAATTGGTGAGCACCGTGATATTTTTATTTTCGAGCACCGGCTTTTGCAGCACGTCCGACGCGGTGAAGCTGTCCCCTCTGTGAATGAGATAGACCTTGCTGCATATTCCCGCAAGGTATGCCGCATCCTCGAAGGCGGTATCTCCGCCGCCCACCACGGCGACGGCCTTGCCCCGGAAGAATGCGCCGTCGCAGGTGGCGCAGTAGGAAACTCCGCGTCCCTCGAACTCCGCCTCGCCCTTGCAGCCGAGCTTTTTGCGGGAAGCGCCGTTCGCAATAATAACGGTCTTGCCCTCGTATTCTCCGTTTGCGGTGTGAAGACGCTTTATCTTGCCGCAAATGTCCGCTCCGGTTACCGATTCGTACACTATTTCCGCGCCCAGCTCCTGCACTTGCTTGAGCAGCGCCATGGCGTAGTCGAAGCCGGAAACCTTCGGCATGGCCGGATAGTTTGCCACCTCCGGCGAAGCGACGATTTTGCCGCCGGGGGTGCCGCCCTCGAACACCGTGCAGGAAAGCCCCGCACGCCTTGCGTATATTGCCGCGGTCAGCCCCGCCGTGCCTCCGCCGATTATCAAAATATCCTGCATAGCTTTCTCCTTTTCTTTATGCGAGTCCGTGTATATTTACATATTCATATTTATTATACCACCGCCGCCGCGCATTTACAATTTTACCGAGGCATTTTTGTGTAAAAAATTTTTGAACGGAGGGGAAAAAAGAAGCCCTCCGCGGCGGAGGGCTCCTCTTTTTGGCATATTTAAGAAATCAATGACGTTTTTTAGAAACAATGTATGCTCCGGTGCAAACCGTGGCAATCACAACACCAGTCACAAATTCGCTCGGTACTTGTGCACCAGTGTTAGGATTCTTTTCTTCATCCTTTCCATTTATTCCAATGTAAATTACATCATCTTTTTTATCATTAGTATCTTCAATGTCTTCGGGTTTGTTTTCCTCTTCATTGTTCCATTTTGCGGTCATATATCCGTTCCATGTCGGGCTTGTCCAACCAGATTTGCCTTCAACATAATAAAGAGTGATATTCGGGAAAGATGGTAATTCCATCGAGGTTTTATATCCCACTACCGCAGGAGCATCGCCCTCAAAATAGACACCCTCAATTCCCCAACAGTTACCAAAAGCATCTGCCTCTATTTCAGTAACAGTTTTCGGTATTTTAAGTTTGCCTACAAATCCAAATCCATCTTCAAAAGCGCTTGCGCATATAGTCTCCACGCCCTCAGGGATTTTTATAGTTTTATTATATCTACCTAATCCAAAAATCAGTTTTTTACCGTCCTTGCTATACAGTATATCGCCATCTGTTTTGAAATAATTATTGCTATCGCTTACTTTTATGTCTTTTATATTTGATAAATCATCTGTTGCAAACGCCATCGCACCTATATTTTCAACATTTTCAGAAATTACTAAACTTCCAGAGAAGCCTTTGCACCTATAAAATGCCCCTCTTTCTATTGTTCTAATATTGTCCGGTATTATCAAATCTCCACCAGCCCCAATATTACGATAGGCAAACGCAAATTCGCCTATTGTTGTTACGCTATCTGGAATTGTTTCGATAATCCCTGCCTTATTTATCGACATTATTACTTTTGTTTTATCCTTATCATAAAGCATATTTCCGTCTGTGGAATAAGCTTGGTTACTTTCAGGTACAGTTATTTTCTTAATACTTTCACTGTTAAGTGTTGTTCCGTCAATGCCTTTTTCACAATTTATAGTAACTCCCGTAATACCTGTACCATAAAAAGAAGCTGTGCCTATATTCTTAACTCCATGCGGTATTACAAGTTCACCAGTAACTCCGGCGCATCCATTAAATGCAAATTCACCTATTCTTTCAATGCTTTCAGGCAATACAATACTGCGTTCCAGCTTTTTACATGCAGCAAAAGCGTAATTTCCTATTTCGGTAATGCCCTCTTTGAATACTACAGATTTTATATCATCCGCATAACTTGCCCATGGAGATTTGTGGTATACATATGTACTTCCGTCACTCTCATCATAATATTGATAATCGTCCATCGCCCCTGTTCCGCTTATGGTAAGCGTACCCTTGTCGTCGAGACTCCATTTCAGGTTACTGCCGTCGCCCTCAGCTCCACAGTAACCAGAAGCAACAAGCGCACTTTCTTCCGCCATCGCTGTAACAGGAAAAACTGCCACAATCATTATGACGGTTAAAATCATGCACAATACCTTTCTCATTTTTTTCATCGATTTGCCCTCCTTAATAAAATGTATACTAGTGTTCGCCTATCAATAGGAACCACACTACCTAATATTATACACTGTAGCTCCTATTTGTCAAGGCGTTTAGGAAGTAAAATTCCTATATAGAGCCATGAAGGAGGAACCACAATGCTTATTTTCGATACCATTCAAATCGGCAACAAGCTTCTGCAGTTCAGAAAAAAATCGGGGCTTACCCAAGCGGAGGTGGCGGAAGCGGCGGGACTTTCCGACAGAACATACGCGGACATTGAGCGCGGCACCGTGAATATGAAAATCGAAACCGTTCTGCGCATTTGCGGCGCGCTTAAAATAACGCCGAACGAAATCCTCACCGAGGAGCAGGCGCCCATTTCCCTACGGCAGGAGGAGCTTTTCGAGCGGCTTTCCGAGTGTTCGCCGGCACAGAGGGCGACCGCCTTGGATTTACTCGGCGTATATCTTAATTCTTTGTCATAAAATGTTTTTCATTTTCCGGTGTTTTGTGCTAAAATAGCCGTATAAAATATATTCGGAGTAAAAAAATGATTTTCAGAGAAACAGCAGTCACAAGAATTGACGATTTTGACGCAAAGGGCTATATGCTTCCCTCGGCGCTTCTCAAGGTACTGGAAAACGCGGCGGATCACCATTCTGCCTCCGTCACGGGCGAGTCCGTGGAGGGCAGCATGCACGGTGTTGCGTGGATTTTGGCGGAGTGGCGGGTTGAGATTATCCGCACGCCGCGCTATAATGACGTTATAAATATCGAAACATGGATTTCCGACGGAAGCGCCGCCGCACATTCCAACCGGGAATTTCTGCTTTCGGATGAGCACGGCGGCGTGCTCGTAAAGGCGGCGGCGAAGCTTACGCTTTTCGACCTTAAAGCGAACCACATAATCAAAACCGACCGTGCCGTTCTGGAACGCTACCGACCGGAGGGGCGCGCCGTTTTCTCCGAAAAGGCGCACCGGCTTCTGCCCGCAGAGAGCTTTGAGCACGAAGTGCAGTTTCCCTTGCGCCGTTCGGATATGGATTACAACGGTCATGTTCACAACACGGCATATCTTGATTTCGCATTGGATGTTCTGCCGAAGGAAGCGGCACGAAGCGCCGAAATTTCCGGAATACGCATTGCGTACAAGCACCCGCTCCGCCTTGGCGACCGCGCTAAAATCAGGTTTTGCGGCAAAAACGGCGTTTGGAATATCTGTTTCTTCACCGACGAAGCGCTTTGCGCCATAGTCGAGCTTACGGAGAACATTCACTAAACATTCGGAGGAATTTTTATGCGCATCGGCATTATCGACTTCGGGACGAACACCATTCGCCTTGATATATTCGAGGTGGACGGCGACAATTACAGCATAATTTTCGACAACGCGATTTTTTCCCACATCATCGAAAATACCGTGGGAAACTCGCTTTCTCAGGACGGAATCGAGTATGTGATACAGGCCATTGAGGAACAGCAGGCGGCTTGCCGCCACTACCGCTGTGACAAAATCGAGTGCTTTTCCACCGCCTCCCTGCGCTATATTGAAAATGCGGATTCCGTGGTGGAGCAAGTGGCGTTCCGCTCCGGAATCAACATAAAGCGCATAAGCGGCGATGAGGAAGCCGCCTACGACTACCGCGCGCTGAAGCGAGCCTCCGGCTGCAAAAGCGGCGTGGGCTGCGACCTCGGCGGCGGCAGCCTTCAGGTGTTTACCTTTGACGAAAATGGTCCCACCAAGAGTAAAAGCTTTCCTTTGGGCAGCAGCCGTATGGCAAAGGAGTATGTTTCCGGGGAAATTCCCACCGCCGAGGAAGCCGCGGAAATTATGCGGCGCGTAAAAAGCGAGCTTGCCAGGGCGGGTTTTGCTCCGGCGGGAGGCAGGCTGCTCGCCATGGGCGGCACCGCAAAGGCGGTGAACCGCCTGTACCGTTTTACCACCAAAAACAGCGGTGCTTTGAGCACCGAGACCCTTTCCGCCATGCTCGGGGTTATCTGTGAACAGCCGGAGGAAGCTTACGACCTGCTTTCCGACATTGTTCCGAAGCGGGCGCACACCCTTGCCCCGGGTCTTGCGGTGCTCACGGCATTGACGGAGTATATGAACTGCTCCGAAATGGACGTTTACCCTGTCGGTGTGCGGGAGGGATTTCTCGAAGCGCTGCTTGAACAGCCGCCGCAGGAACCGGATGATATAATAAGCTACATTCTCGGGCTGAGCAAATAAAAAAGAGAACCACCGTGAACTGAACTGCCCCAACCGCCTTTTTCGCTTCAACGCTTTCTTTCAGCAGGGCGCTCCAACGCCGTTTGCCGATTCACCTATGCTCATTCCCTGTTTTCCGTGCTCATCCTCGCTCCATCGTGCTCAAATCGCAAAAAGCCGATGCTCAAGCGGTTTTTCGCATATAAAAAAGCAGTCCCGCCTTTTTGCGGGACTGCTTTTTGCGTTTTTTGCACTAAATTATTCCGTTCTCAGTGCCGCGACCGGGTCGCGGTTTGCCGCGCCCTTTGCAGGGATAAGTCCACCGATAAGCGTGAGCACCACGCTGAGCACGACGAGTATCACAGCGCCGCCCACCGGCAGCACCGCGTTGACATCCATCGAACCTGTAAGATTATGAATAATCGCGTTGCCGGGGACGAGCAGCAGCAGCGTTATGCCGATTCCCATAACGCCGGAGCAGAGCCCGATGATAAACGTTTCTGCGTTAAACACCTGCGAAATGTTCCGCTTGGATGCGCCGATTGCGCGGAGAATACCGATTTCCTTGGTGCGTTCGAGCACGGAAATGTATGTGATAATTCCTATCATAATGGAGGAAACCACAAGCGAAACCGCCACAAACGCGATGAGCACATAAGAAATTACGTTGATTATGGTGGTTACGGAGGACATCAGCAGCCCGACATAATCGGTATATGTGATTTTGTTCTCTTCGGAAGCGGTTTTGTTGTACTCCTCAATACAGTCGGAAATAGAATCCTTATCCTCGAAGGTATCGGCATAGATGCTGATAGAGGACGGCGCATCAAGGCTTACAACGCCGAACGCCGCCATGTTGTCGTCATAGCTGCCTGGGGAAATATAGCCATTATAGATATTCAGCAGCGCTTCATCGTCAAGCTGACCTGCCGCCAACATTCCGTCAAGGGATTCCGCAAGCTGCGCGTCGGACATATCCACAATGGACTGCGTGCCCTGCGGGTTCGCCGCATACATCTGTGTCAAAATCGCACGGCTCATGTTCGCCTTTTCCTCGGTAGTCATATCTTCAAGGTACGCTTTCGCGTCGGCGATTTTCGCTTCGTCGTCCGCCGGAGCAAACTGCGCGCCGTTGATTACATTATGCTCACTGTCTGCGCGCTGCGCCTTCACCACTTCGGAGCGGTCGGTGTAGGCGATGATGTAGTCGGTCAGCGCCTTTGTGTAGCCGAATGGACTCGTCATGGGGTCGTAATCCGCATCGTCGGTGGAACGCACAATGCCCACGATTTTAAGCTGCAAGGCAGAATCCTCAAGCCTTTCCATTTTGTTCATGTTGTCGCCGATGCTCTCATAATGGCCGAACTCGTTCTTCACATAAGTGTCGCAGGCAGGAATCATATAAAGCTTTGTGCTGCAAATTTCCTCAAAGCTCCACTTTTTCTGCTCAACGCTAACCTCCTCGCCGGCTTTGATTTTATCCATAACGTCTTTGTATTCGGCAGAGGGCAGCATTCCAAGCTCGTAGAGCGTGGATGCGGGAATCTCGTTATTCCTGTTCACCTCAAGGACAACTTCATCGTAGGCGGAAGGCCAGTCGCCGTATATAACATCGTAGCTTTCCTTAACAGCCGGGCTTATAAGCTCGCCGTCCTGCCCCGGCAGCAGCTCCTTGAAGTTGCCGTTGTCAAAAGATGAGTACATCTGTGACATAACACCCATACTGCTTGCCATAGTACTGCGGGTATCATCAACCGTGCTGCCGTCGGTATTCACGAACTTGCCGTCCGGGTCAAAGGTATACACGCCGAACTTCGTATCATAGGAATAAACAATTCCGTTTTCGCCGATATGTTTGTGAATATCGCTTTCCGGATTGTCGAGGTACTTTTTGAACTCGGTAAGGTTGTTTTCCGTAAGGCTTGTGGTCATGGCGGAAGCCATTTCTATGTCGCGCGGGTCGGAATACACGCCGTCAAGGCTGTGCGAGGCTTCGCCGTCATCGTTTTCCGTATTGTTTTTGCCCATTGAGAGAACGGAGGAAAGGTCAAAGGTCTGCGCGTCAATGGTAATCGGGTACGAAACCATTGTGTCCTTCTGAATGTTGGCAATATAGTCGTTTACGCCAGTGGAAATGGACAAAATCAGCGCAATTCCGATAATTCCGATGGAACCGGCGAACGCGGTGAGCAGTGTGCGTGCCTTTTTGGTGCTGAGGTTATTGAACGACAGCGCAAGTGACGTCCAGAACGACATGGAGGATTTGCCCATATTTTTATGCTCCGGCGGAGCAAGCTTTTCTTCCGCCACATCATATGGCATAGTGTCGCCGAGGATTTTGCCGTCCTTCAGGCGGACTATTCGCGTGGCATACTGCTCCGCAAGCTCCGGGTTATGGGTTACCATAACCACAAGGCGATCCTTTGCCACTTCTTTAAGTAAATCCATTACCTGTATAGAGGTTTCGGTATCAAGTGCGCCGGTGGGTTCATCCGCAAGCAGAATATCCGGGTCGTTGACGAGTGCGCGGGCTATTGCCACGCGCTGCATCTGTCCGCCGGACATCTGGTTCGGGCGCTTGTGAATCTGTTCGCCAAGCCCCACACGCTCCAGCGCCTCTATGGCTCTGCGGCGGCGTTCCTTGCGGGAAACGCCGGAGATTGTCAGCGCCAGCTCCACATTGGAGAGCACCGTCTGGTGCGGAATCAGGTTGTAGCTCTGGAACACAAAGCCTATGGTGTGGTTTCGGTAAGAATCCCAGTCGCGGTCTTTATACTTTTTCGTGGAAATTCCGTTGATAATCAAATCGCCGCTGTCGTATCTGTCAAGTCCGCCGATGATATTGAGCAGCGTTGTTTTGCCGCTGCCGCTCGGACCTAAAATCGCAACAAATTCGTTGTCGCGCAGATTCAGCGAAACTCCATCAAGTGCAACCTGCGTTAAATCGCCGGTTACGAACTTTTTCTTAATGTTCTGTATTTGCAGCACTATGAATGTTCTCCTTTATTTTTGCG
>OIWT01002607.1_pt1 | contig 18188 bp, 22 predicted proteins | sample 1587701 | NCBI WGS metagenome assembly OIWT01 (sample SAMEA3888904, study PRJEB22519) | human gut metagenome | biome: human gut; feature: human-associated habitat; material: faeces | place: Denmark | collected 2009
TGATTCGTCATTCCTAGTCATATTACTATCTTCCTTACATTCAGTATTACACACTAGAGTGATTGTAATACACTTTGGATGTGATTGGGGAGGATTGAATAGAGAGTCGCGACAATCGGCGATTAACCGCGGTATACCGAGTAAGACCATTCTTCTCAGATAATGGAAATGAGGTATGTGAGAGTCTGTGTGGTGAAAGGGATGATGGATCGGAGGCTGACTAGGGAGGGAGCTGACCACTCTCTTCCGATGTTGCTCCTCCACCTAATTGCATGTGATTGAGCGTATTCAGTGGGTTAGTGAATGTACCGGGCCATATACTATCTTCTAAAGGCGGTGATGTGGGACTATATAGGCTAGTATTGAGCAGAGAAGTGAATCTTGGTTATATGATGTCGGACCAAGTTCAAGAAGGGCTTATATGATAACGAGAGTAAGCGGATTGGGAAACGGCATCGACTGAGAGAATGACCGTCTTGATGGAGCGAGTGACCGGCTTGGGCAACCGGCTCGATGGAACGAATGATCGGCTTGATGGAACGAGTGACCGGCTCGATGGAGCGAATGACCGGCTTGGGCAACCGGCTCGACTGAGAGAATGACCGGCTCGATGGAGCGAATGACCGGCTTGGGCAACCGGCTCGATGGAACGAGTGACCGGCTCGATGGAGCGAGTGATCGGCTCGATGGAGCGAATGACCGGCTTGGGCAACCGGCTCGATGGAACGAATGACCGGCTTGGGCAACCGGCTGGATTACATATGCTCTGTTCTGATTGAGAATAAGAGCTCTTTCTATAGTTGGGGTTTGCAATTGCTGATGTGTTAGGTTTCGTCGAGTTCTGGAGTTACTGACCTACGATGATGATCTCTGTATCATACCGCTTCTTGTGACTGTCGACTCTCCCTCTCCTCATCTACATTTCCTCCATGAGTCAATGGCGAGGAGCCATGGCTCATGGGTATGGGAATGAGATGAAGGAAGGAAGGGTTGATGGTTAGCAGCAGCGTGGGCCGCAGCCGCCGGGGCCCAGGGGCCGGACAGCAATGGAGGTTCAGGATGAGTCTGAGATTTATCCTATGAGTTGTTTGTTGGTAGTACATGTATATGGTGAGGGGGGTGGCTGGCCGGCCAGAATCGCCTCGTAAACTGCCTTGGCCTTTTATCGCTCCTATCGAATGAGGAGGCTATAAGGATCTAATTGAACCCTATTCTTTCCAATGGTGTGCTCCGTTGGGGCGATGCTCCACAGCAACGCACTTATTCGCTTATCTGTCTATACAAATGACGCTACTTGTAGTTATCTTTCATATCGCAAAAAAGCAAAGGAATCGTATAGAGTTTTACAGATAATGAGCACAGTGGAGCGATCAAGGCAGAATTATTGAATCAAAAAACCCCAAAATCTAGGTTACTAGTGATACGGAGTGTCTCGATTTCTACATTCTCACATATGCTACAGTTGGTAGTGATCCTTCTGGCGTGTAATACTCTTCTTTTGTGCTGGAACTCATTTGCTGCCCCTACTGCTTTTGGTCACTGGGATAGCCTTCATGGCTTGCTGAGGTGGAGAGGACATGTAGCAAATGGTACGCTGTACTATCCGTGGAATGATGGTGTGGGTAGGCTGCATATCTCTCCTATGAGCGCATAGACTACGACAGACTCTGTCACATCCTTCTGAGAGAGTTGAAATCTCCCAATCACGCACTAAAGATAGTTAATTTGGGTATTCACGGAGGCATTGGGCACAAGTTTAGATCTCTCATTTTGAGTTTAACCAACGCACTCATGTTAAAGAGGAACTACTTGTGTTCGTGTATCCAGTAGTATCCTTATCCGTAGTGAACATGCACCACATGTACTGGGACAGCATCGATTCGTGCTTGAAGGAGTTGCGCTACGACGGAAGCAAGCTTTTCCACTGCTGTTCTTCATGCCTAGATCTGTCCTATTTCAAGTTGTGTAGTGGAAGGAATCCCTGTCACAATAGGAGGCTTGGTTACAAGGCGCTTCCTCGTCGCAATCTGATGATGGATGATTATCGCCTTCTTCCAACTGAAGCAGAGAAAACGGAAATCGTGGCGCGTTTGAGACAGATCGGGTTTTTGAGGAGAAATGAGGGATACAACGACTACTATCGCTACGTGATTCGCATTCTCTACAACCCCTCAAGGCGTATAGTGAATCAACTCATCGCGGAACGCAATTCCATTGGACCCGCACGGTATCAAATTGGTGCGCAAATTCGGTGCGGAGGGTATTTGGCTGATACTAACGAGCAAACGGCTATGATTACTCCAGAGAAACTGAAGCTGGTTCCTGATTTGATCAAGAAGATGGTTGCCCATTCGACCATTCCCAAAGACAAACTGTTCGTTTATCTATCTACGGATTCTACTTATGCTGCCAGAGTCATTTCGAAGGCAATCGCTCCGATCCCAGTGCGAATGACAAAACTGTATTCTCGCGGTCATACAACATCCTCATTAATGAAGGACGATTCAATGAAGCGTGCTTATGCGGAGTTAGTCCTTGCGGCTGAATCCAAATCTCTGCTCCTTACGTCGGATAGTACTTACGGCAAGTGTATGAATTGGATGAGTCGCTCTTCATCCAACGTGATCATTCGCGCCCCGTACGTGAGAACCAATGCTAAACCAGGGATGCGTAGCTCTTTCTTTTGATTGTTTCTTTTGGGTATTGCGCTATGTTTGTTTGAATCAGATAATGTGTAATGAGGTTTGTTTAAAGAAAAGATGGATCAAAGGAGTATTGGATGGATTTGAAATAGTGATGAATAGAAGAGTTGATGAAGCGTGTACTACTGGATGGATACGTTACTGAGCGAAATGAGAAGAGGGTTGTTAATGGTGTGGATACTGAGATTATGACGTATCAGGGAGATCATTGTGATGAATATTTGGTCAGAGAAGTGGGAAGTGGACGATGTTCATTATTCTACAAGGGAATTCTGAAATTGAGCTGGAAAGAAGTGAACGGAATTCGGACAGATGGATTCACAGTGTATGAGAAGGGAAAGGCATTGAGGAGTGAAGATTGGAATGGGTTGACTGGAAAGGAGCATCGTTATATTGAAAACTGCAGGCATGGATTGGAGTTGGTGGTTGAGGGAAATGGAGTGGTTTACAGAGGTGGGTTTGATGATATGGAGTTGATGAAGAGAGAGGGAAGGGGAATTGAATTTGATGAGAAGAGCGGACGGGTATTGCGATGTGGAGTGTGGAAGAATGATGAGTTGTTCCAGATCTCCCAAGAGTTTGAGAGTGAAGAAGTGATGATCGAGTATGCGATTGAAGAGGAAGAATCGAATCTGAATGTGTTAAAACGTCATCATGTGTATGAAGGAGGGTATGTGTTTGATGAAGAGAAGAGGGAGGTATTGCGGAATGGAGAGGGTTGTGAGATTGACATCAATACGGGAATAGCGGTGAGAGAAGGGAAATGGGAGAGAGGTCTATTGATCAACTCTACAGAACTGTTTAATGGCTGGTATGTGAGGAGGGAAGAGGATAGCTGGCTTGAGTGGATGGAAGCCAAGTCGTGTGATAAGCAAACGGAAGTGAAAGAAGCCTGGGAAGAGGAGTTAGCACTGTTTGACTTGGACATCCACGACTTGAGTCGATGGAGCACGGATGAGAGAATGGAGGTTTTTGTCATTTCGTCGAAGTGTTGCAATGGTGACGAATGGAAGGTGCTTGATGTGAGCGAATTGAAGTGGTTGAAGAGCATTGAAATTGGTGACGAGTGTTTTGAGAATGTGAATGAAGTGAAACTGATTGGATTGAATCAGTTGGAAAGCATAGTGATTGGACAGAATAGCTTCACCGAACACAAGTTTGATATTGAAAGGGATCCAGATCGTCATTTCTATTTAAGGAATTGTGAGAGATTGAGAGAATTGAAGATTGGCCGTTATTCCTTCTCCGATTATTCTGTGTGTGAGATTGAGAATCTGCCTTCTTTGGAAGTGATCCGAATTGGGGATTTGAGTTATTCTAGTTGCAGTTTTCCGTATGCTTCTTTGGAGTTGAAGAGTGATTCTCAAAGAGTGAAATGATGAATAGACTTGCCCAAATTGAAGTCCCTTGCGTTTGGTGCATTCTGCTTTTTTGGTTGTTCCCGTGTGGTGTTCGAGAGTAATTGGGGGAAGAGAGAGTGATGAATAGACTTACCTGAATTGGTTTCCATTCGTATTGGTTGCAGTACTTTTATGTTCAATGATTATGGTAAATCGTCTGAACTGATCATGCGAAGTGCTTTTCTTCCCCAACAGTGACAACTAGACCTTCCTAAACTCGTCACCTTCGCCTCCGTTAAGAATACAGATGACTCCTTCCTCTATTGTCGTCACCTCACTCTTGAGGGTTTCTTTCTCCGTCATTACTATACACTAGACATGCCCTCTCTCACAGAAGTGTTCTTTCCCCAAGGATTCCAGCAGGCGACTGATGTAAAGCAATCCAGTTTGCTTTCGTTCATTCCCTCATTCACAGACATTGGTGCTCTTTCCCGCTTCTTCTGTCCTCTTTCTTCCAATACACCAGTCCACTCTTTGTAATGAACAAACAAGCCACTGCTTTCCATTCTTCATGATCCAAGTCATGGCAGTCTCCATAATGCCATACGCATACCCGAGGACAGAGCAGGAGAGCTCGCAGGGAGTAAAGGAGTCAATCAGCGCGAAATGTGCAGGCAACGAGGAAGAGAGATTCCTACGCCTCACAACGCCACAACTCCACAACGATTTCAACAGGATGAAAATGGTAATCGAGATGAGATCATCCGTCGACAGAGCAACATCCCCAATGTGCTCCTTCTTCTGCCCGTCGGAGCGGATGTGCATGTTGATCTCGTACCGAATGTCCGTCAGCAGCTGGTCCCAGCACTGCAGAATCGACAGAGGCAACACTGTCTCGGGGTGGTAGCTAAACTGAAAATACATGGAGTTAAACTGAGTGAGGGAGCGAGAAAACTACCCATCATCGTTTAACTTGGATCACCACAGAGCAGCGGAACGCCGCTGGGACCTTCAGTTCTTCGAGAGAGGTCAGCGCCAACGACGAACGTGCGCGGCCAAAGGCGGAGATGTTGTCGGCAACGTGGAGAGAGATGGAATGCGTGAGCGGCTCGGCGATGCACCGCAGAAGGCAGTGGTGGATGGTCTACGGTTGACGAGGACAGCAGTCAGGACGATTGTTACCATCCGCCGCTGTGCGCGGCAGATGGGCGAGCGTTGGCAGAGGAACTGCACGAGAAGGTTGGTCCGCTTGAGCAGCTCCCTTCCCGAGTCACGCAAGGAACGCCTGAAGGAAACGAGCACATCAGAGTCGCATTTCTTGGTGACGGTCGTATTCTCGCGGAGGATGCAGAGCGAATTGAGCGTTTCGCGCGGAGGAGGGGTTGCTTGAAGGAGCATGCGATGAGTGGACTCCATGAACGGGTGGAGATCGTTTTCAAGACCCAGATAGGACATGAAGCTGAAGATGAAAGAGAGGAAGCGAATAGACTAGGTCATTTGGTCGTAGGTCATCAACTCCTCCGACTGAGGACACATCACTCCACGCTGCTAACCATTAGAGGGTGCGCATAGAACCACAAAGGGAGAACAGATGATGTACACATTCAATCGCCTCTTTTCCTGTGGAAGAGCGGAAGGCACTTTGACTTCAAATACATAACTGATTTCGTCGTCTCGCAGCATATACTCTCGAACAAAACGGATGCAGCGCGCCTCGGGAAACCCGCTCTCCGTACGTATTTCGTTGCCGATTATGGATATTGTCTTGCTCGAGAGCGTTTTGTAGTGGATGTCATCGATAGATCCAGCGATATGGTTCACTACGCAGTAATCGCCACTCCCGAAACCAAACAGATATCCGCTCGTTTCATTGTCATGGGCAGGGACATGTTGAACGGAACGAATAGACTGTATCCGGAAAAGAGCGCCTTCACCACTTGACTCGTTTTCTTCCGCCGCACGAAGGAAACGAAGGTGTACTCCTTCAACTCGTCCAACGCACTGAGGTTCGACCGCGTAATCTCCATGGTGGAGAAAGAGGTGTGATTCTCGAACAAACAGAGGCTCTACTGTAGAATATAGTTGCGCATCTCGTTCGTGCGCTCGTTGGCCAGCTTCATCGGCACCAGCTCCTCCCGCACCGCATCTCTCACCGCCCGGTAATCCTTCCTCTTCGCGAACTACCTCTGACTCCCCACTCCCTCTCCCACCTCCTGTTTGTAGTGGCGCACCTGCTGCTCCAGAATGGACACCACGTAAGAGCTGTTCGCCGATTGTGTCGCCATGTTCTCCAGCGCGACGATGCACTACCCTCAACGCTCCCCTCTGCCCCTACCGAGAACACGTCCGCGAAGTCGGCTGTGTTGTCGCTCGCCTCCAGCAGCAGGTCCAGAATGCTCCAGTAGTACCACAGCGCGTGGTTGGTGTTGGCGTTGCGCAGGAAGTGCGCGTAGTCCTTCACGCCCACCACCTTCAGCTCCACCAGGCACTTCATCAGCAGCGCCGTCAGCTACGCCTCACACCCCGCCCCGTCGCGCACGTCCACGTTCCAGAACACCTCGCGGAACACCTCCTCGATCACCATCAGCTCGCGGTCCATCACCACCAGACGGAGGATCGCTGCGTGCCGCGTCAGGTTCTCGCGCATCTCGCTGAAGGTCGGCGCGCGCAGGCAGAAGCGCAGGATGATCGACAGCTCGATGCTAAACGGGCCGCGGCCCTTGTACCGGTCGGCCAAAATCGACTCGATTTTCGCCAGCGGGTCCTTGTCGGTTTTGAGGATGTTTTCAATGAGTTCCGTGTAGTCCTGCACTACTCGTTACGCGGAGAGAAGAAAACGACTCTGGTCGCGCATCGGCATGGAGGGCGTGAAGTACCCGATCTCGCAGTACTTCAGCACCATCTCGGGAAGCGCGCGCTGCACGAAGGCGCGGCCGCAGAGCGAGGAGAGCGCGATGATGAACTCGGAGATGATCACGCGGTACGGCGAGGACGGCGGGAACTGCGCCACGTTCTCCCTACGGTGGAGGCGGGCGGCGCGCGTACCACTTGGCCCATGGCCAGAAGAAATCGGTGTTGGAGATGTAGCAGGCGAACCAGGCGATGAAGTCGCGCGTGGCGTCGAAGGAGAGCTGGTCGCTCTTTGTGCAGAGAGTGTCGACGAACTTGAACACGGCGGGCGAGAAGCGCTGGATGAAGAGGAGGCGCGTGGAGGTGCTGGTGGTGGAGATGGAGGCGGCGGACAGCTCGCAGAGCACATTCTGCGCCTGAAGGCGGGTGTCTTTCGGCAGCGCGGGGTTCAGGATGGCGGAGAAGAGAACCTGGTTGGCGATGGCCGCCAGGTTGTTGGCGAGTGTCTTGTTGTCCACCTCGTGCAGCGCCGACACCAGCGCGGGCAGCTGCTGCAGGAACTTGGCGGCGTGGTGCCAGGCGGGCGTGAACAGCACCAGGAGGTCCTGCGTGTGAGGGGAGGTGGCGAAGGTCACTTCGATGTACTCCGCGATGAGGAAGAACTGGTAGCGCGGCAGCGGCGTGAAGGACAGGCCCACGCTGGCGTCCAGGATCTCGCAAAAGAAGTGACCGGCGGCGGCGTTCAGCTCCTACGCGTGAGCGCGGCGCGAGAGGGCGACGGCAGGCCACTCGACGGCGGCGGACACGGCGGGTACCTTGTCCTTCAGCAGAGTGGCGAGGCGCGCTTGGATGGAGGTGCCCTCCGGCTTGCCTTCCGGCTTGCCTTCCGGCTTGCCTTCCGGCTTGCCCTCCGGCTTGCCCTCCGGCTTCTCGGGCGTGCTGACCGCGCCTTCTTCTTCCTCCTCCTGCGCAGCCTGCAGCGCCTCGTGCAGCTTGCGCAGCAGCGCCGAGTAGTTCAGGTCCAGCGACTGCAAGCGCACGCGCAGCGCGGGGTTGGTCTGCGCGTTGTGGAGCACGGAGCATACCTCGCGCAGCGCGCCGTCCAGCTGCACGAACAGGTCGTTCTCGGGACTGGTGCGCTACGCCTCATTCGCCGGAGCGGCACGCACGCGCAGGAAGCCTCGGGACTGCGACTGGAAGGTGGCGGAGGCGCGGTAGGCCGAGTCGATGTAGGCGTGGATGGAGTCGCAGAGGCTGGTGTACTCGTCGGTGGTCAGCGGCGTCTCGTGCATCGTGACGAAGGGGTAGATGTACAGCAGGTTGATGAGCAGCATGCGCAGCATCAGGGAGTTGTGCGTGGCCTCGACCGCCTGGAAGAGGGCGCTGAGACTCCGGATCATCGAGTCGTGATCGACCACCTCCAAAGAGGCGAGGAGGAGAAGCGCGCGAAGCTTGGAGTGAAAGGGAAGAGGAAATGGGACGCGGAGGCTGCTGGGAATGTAGGCACCGCTCTCCATGTCATGAAGCATGGAGCGGATGAGCGTGGACACCATACTCTCGGCGAAGGAAGGATTCAGACCGCTGACGAGCTTGATGATGATGCAGTAGATCGGCGTCTTGGTGGCCTGCTGTGAAATGCTAGAAATGAAGGAAAACGAAGACAACGACCATAAATCAAAAAAGGGCAGCAGCGAATCCAACGTCGACGCATACTCTTTAAGAGCATCTATTATATGAGCGGTTCGAACGCGTCCTCACCAAAAATGTCGAAGATGCTGTTATACAGGAAGACGACATCGGAGGCATCGGCACTATCCCCAATTGTGATCAACCGTTCCTTTATTCCTTCCATCTACAAGCCGTGAGTGACTACACTCCACACGAAGCACTGCAGGAGACTCTCTGCAGAAACAGAAATACGTTCGGTTTCAAATGGAACCAGTACGTACAGTGTGCTTTGAGAAGGCGTATTTCTGAAGAAAGGGACAATACACAATAACCGCGGTTTGCCGTGTTTGAAACAAGAACGGACTAACATAGGTTAGTGGGCTTGAAATGGGACGAGTCGACCGTGTTGTAGGCGTTGCCGTTGCTTAACAGCTGATGCACTGATGATCTATAGGATGAGAGAGTCGAAACGCAGCGACACGACATCTGCGTCGCTCAGGTGAAGCATCCGCGCGTTTTGGAGAATCGTGGCCATGCTCACTCCCTCCGTTGATCGCAATCCGAACTCCTGAATCACTCTCAGCACCTTCTTCTGCGTCTCGCTCAGTGGAGCATCTCCTAATCCGGAAGCGAAGGCGTCCTCCACCGACGGAGCCGGCGTAGGCTTCATGTACCGATCGATCGTGTTCTGGAGCGGCGCGGAGGCGCGGACCGGCTGACGGTTCACGGCGAGTGGCTGTGAGGCGGCGAGCGAGCGAGCCACTTGCAGGACCGCGAGCCAGTGGAGAGTAATGGTGTTGAAGGAGGAGACGGGCGCGATGTGCTGGACGTTGATGGAGATGTCCGTCTTGTACTTCTTCGCCACCCCCAGCACCTTCACGTAGTGGTTCACACTATGTCTGATGCGGAGGGAGGGTGCGCACAGGCTGGAGGACGTGCTTTCCGAGTCGAAGGACCAGTGGCGTGCGGTGATACTTCCAGTGCCGTCGTGGATGGAATAGTAGGTGCAATTCGCTTTGGTTTCCGCGGCATACAGGCGACCCACGATGCACACCACCGCCGTTGTGTTGTTGTAGATGCTCACTCTCCCAGTTTCGTCCACGTCGCACTTCAGCAGGTGGCAGAGCGAGATGGGAATGAGGGGCGATTGGCGCCTGTTCGTCTATTCATCAGGCCTGCAACAGAAACGGACGGCAGGAGCCGGCGTTGACTCCTTTGCAGAGGGAACAAGAGAATCCACATCATCCCATTCCGTTGTGAGAACGTTATTGGTGAAAGAATAGTCTAGTTGTAATAAGCATGCGCTTCATAACTCACCGCTAAAGTCCATATGCCAAATCAATACTGGTATATGCAGAGATGGAGGGAATTCGTAGTAAATGGAATAGACCATTCCATTCCTTTTGAATGCATGAGTATGCACGAATGCGATGGGATTTCAGGACAGAGAGAACGCATCGTCAATATGGAAGGAAATAAGAAAGCACATTACGCAGCATAGAGTACGATCCAAAGGCGTACGCAAAGAGCACCGTATCATGAACGGGCTGAAGGGTTCACAATTGGATTGTGGCGTTTGGAAACGGGATGGATCCTCTGTCTTTGTTGCCCACACTAACGGTACCGAAGGGGGTGATTCGGTGAGGCGTAGAAGACGATTCAGGATTCACTCACAAAGGATGACCCTAAGTCCTGCTTACAGACGGCTCTAACTGACCTGAGGTCGCAGTTTTTGGGTTGGGTTCTCTGGAAGCAGCTTACAGGTAGAGAATAACAAAGACGCGCTCTTCGAGGAATTTTATACAACGTCGACCATGCTAGCATTCCAGATCGTTGGCCGGGACATACAAACGAGCACTGCTGAAGGGACTCACGAAAACGCTGTCGCAGCCTTTTCCACGCTCATTGATTGCACGATATCGCTGAGCAAGAACGGTCTGTGCAAGGCCATCATGCCCCTTCTGCTGATGGAGAGCTACTTCGAATCGTCCCCCATCGAGGAATGCAAGAAGTTGTGGAGTGTGTTCGCGTCGTTCCAGGAGGAGTTCTCGTCCCCACTGTTCATCAACAAAGCGCATCCGACGGACACCTCCCTCGCCATCCTGAACATCGTGAACTCGCTCCTTCACCGCACGTCGAAGGTGAAGGACAGCGCCTTCCGTGGTTCCTTGATGATGTAGTTGCACGACTGCCGATTGAGCGCTAGGTTCCTCACGAACGTGTTCCCCTTCGAGGAGAAGAGCGGTCTGAACATCCCCAACCGCTTCAACGAGCATCCGGCGCCGCAGCTGGCGAGCAAGGAGGAATTGAAGACGACGCTGTCCGCCTCTCCGTTTGCGTTGAAAGCGTGTGTCATTGTGCAGGACCAAGTACCGATTCGACACGGTGAAGTTCTACGAACAGTTCTGGAAGCTGCAGCAGATTCTGTGTAATCGCGATTATGTGACGAAGTCTCCGGAGAAGTGGAACGAGGTGCGCGACCTGCTGTCAGACGTGCTGAACGCCATGGCGGAGATCAAGGACATCGGGAACAGTGACGACAAGGAGAAGGTGGAGTTGGACAACACCCGAATCTACCTGAAACTGGAGCAGCACGAAATAGAAGGTCCCATGTCCCCAATTCGACTCACCCGTAGACAACAACATCGTGCTGCCGCTGTACTACACGGAGGCGTCTCACTTCCTCCTGCAGATCAAAGACATCAAGAGCCGGCGGTCGATCTGCTTCCAAATCCTCCTGTATCTGAGCCACCTCCGCAACTACCTCAGCAAGCCGCAGGAGCTGACAGACGTGGAGCTGCTCACTAAGACGACGCTGTCGCTGGTGCGCAAGATGGCGGGCCGCAACGACCTGATCGAGGTGATCAACAAGCACTTGGAGAGAGAGAAGATGTGGAACCAGTGGAAGGCGACGCGCGCGACGGTGCTAGTGGCGAACCACCGCGTGGAGGAGCACGTGGAGATGACGGTGGATAGGACCGCGCGGCCGATGAGCGACGTGCGGCTGCTCTCGCGCCGCAACACGATGAGTGGATTTGTTGGGGTGGTTGGGGGCCGTGACAGCGTAGCTGGAGGCGTCGCGCGAGGTGAACCCGGACGTGTCGGGCGATGTGGCGAAGCTGTGCGTGGAGCAGCCGCTGACGGAGAGTGGCGTGAAGGAGATGGGCACGACGCCGGCGCTGAGCGTGTTTGCGCAAGAGCTGGAGGAGGCGCTGGACCCCGACAACGGCATCGAGGAGGAGTACATGCCGTACCACAGCGCGGTGGGCGCGGCGAGCGGCGATGAGGCGTAGGTGTACAACTGGCGGCTGCTGCGCCTGCTGCTGTCGCAGAAGACGGCGGAGTTCTGCGAGCTGCCCGACAAGCACCCGCCGATCACGTCGATGGCGACGTACTGCGCGGTGATGAAGCACGGTGGGCGAGGCGGTGGGGCGTGAGAGGTAGAACTGCCCGAGGGCGCGGCGAGTCACGATCTGAGCCTGTCGGAGATGCTGAAGAAGGTGGAGGAGAAGAAGGAGAGGAAGGAGGTGAGCGAGCGGAAGAGAGAGAGGGAGGAGAAGGAAGAGAGTGAGCGGAAGAGAAGAGAGGTGGTGGAGAAGAGGGAGAGTGCGAGGAAGAGGGAGGAAGAGAAGAAGGTGGAGGAGAAGAGAGAAGAGGAAAAGAAGGTGGAGAAGAAGGAAGACGAGAAGGAGGAGGAGAAAGTGAAGGAGGAGAAGAAGGAGGTGGAAGAGGGGGAGAAGAAGGAAAAGAAGGAGGAAAAGAAGGAAGAGGAAAAGAAGATGGAAACGGAAACGGAAAAGAAGGAAAAAGAGAAGGCGGAAGAGGAGAAGAAGGAGGCGCCGATGGGCCTGGACATTCGCATTAACAGCAGTGACGAGGAAGACGATGATGACGAGGAGGAAGAGGACGACGAAGAGGAGGAGGAGGAAGAGGAAGAGGAGAGCGAGGTGGGCGAGCTGTCGATAAAGAACGTGGAGGGGGAGGAGGGCGACGAGGAGGAGGAGGAGGGCGCGGTGGAGGACCCGGAGGAGAAGAAGCGCAAGGAGACCATCTTCAAGCGTATGGAGGACATGGAGCGCCGCAAGGAGCGGGAGGAGGCCGAGAAGCGCGCCAGGGAGCGCCGCGCCTCGCCCGACAGCAAGCGTCGGCGCAACCGCGATGGCGCGTCCTACAGCCGCTCCCGTGACGGCTCGCGCCAGCGCCGGCGATCGCCCCCGCGCAACTCCAGTCGCGACTCGCACCGCAGTGATCATCGTGATGACCGTCGCGATAGCCACCGTGATGACCGGCGTGATGATCGACATGATGACCGGCGTGATGATCGTCATGATGACCGGCGTGATGATCATCGTGACAGCCACCGTGACAACTACCGTGATGATCGACACGACGATCGACGTGATGATCACCGTGAGAGTCGTAACCGAAGTCCCGAGCGTCGTGATGATCGTCGTGATGACCGCCGCGATGATCGACGTGACAGCCACCACGATTTCAACCATGACGACCGCCGCGACAGCCACCGCAGCGAGCGAGCGCCCAGTCGCGAGGACCGCCGAGGCGATCGGATGCCGCCCAGCGGCCGTGAGCGGAGCCGCAGCGGCGATCGGCGCGAGGGCCGGCGGTACAGCGAGGACCAGTCGAGACTGCGCGACGACAGTCACGGCGCACGGCCGGACGGGGAGCGAAGGGCGGAGTCGCGGTCGCAGCATCGGAGGGAGGAGGATAGAGGAGAGCGGTACAGAGAGGGGCAAGGAGACCGGCGGGGTGACGAGGGCCGCGATGGGAGTCGGTGGAATGGGGATCGGAGGGGTGACGACCGGAGACGGGATGAGGATGTGAGAAGGGGTGATGATGGAAGAAGTGACAATGGAAGAAGAAGAGGTGACGACAATGGAAGAAGAGATGATGGAAGAAATGATGATAGTGGAAGAAGAGGTGACGACAATGGAAGAAGAAACAACGATGATGGGAGAAGAGATGATGACAGTGGAAGAAGAAACGACAATGGAAGAGATGACAATGGAAGAAGGAACAATGACGGGCGAAGAAACGACGACAAGAGAAGTGATGATAGAAATGACAGGAGAAGTGACAATGGCGGGAGAAAAAACGAGGACAGAAAGAACGATAACCGAGACGAGAGAAGGAACGAGGACAGTCGAAATGAAAGCCGTCGCGACGCCAACCGCGGCAACACTAGCCGAAGCGAGAGACGCGACAACACGCAGGACGCGCCTCGAAGGACGGACGATCGTGGAGGCAGAGGCGACGACCCGCGAGACGGCCAAAAGGAACAGCGGAGCCAAAGGAACCAGAGAGATCAACGAGATCAGAGAGATCAACGAGGCAACAACGATCACGCCTCATCCAACGAGGTGCGCCAGCCGTTCAGCGATGCGGGAAGAGGGACGGGCAGAGGGCGGATGAACCCCGATGCGCAACCGTACTCACCGGACAATGAGAGGAGAGAGGAGGGCCAGGGAATCCAGATGCCGGGATCGAATCGCGGCAGTGGGAGAAATCGACGCAATCAAGGAAACTGGGGAGGTGGCGATGATAGTAACTCGTATCGAAGGAACCAGGGAGGGCGATACGAAGACATGCCCTTCCGAAGAGGCAACCAGGGAAGGAGATGATTCGGCTATTTGTTGGAACAAACAATCGATTGGTGCATCTTCTCCAGGACAGGGAGGACAATGGCACGGAGCTGGTCGTATGCCTCCTTCACGGTGGTGTTGACAATCACGTGAGGGAATCCCATTTCCTCGGCCGTCTCGATCTCCTTGATAGAGTTCTTCAGACGAAGCTGGATACTCTCCTCGGAGTCCGTTCCGCGGCCACGGAGACGGCGCTCCAGCTCCTCGTAGGTGGGGGGCTTGATAAACACGAAGTCCGCCTTCATGCCGGACTTCATCACCTGCTGCACGCCCTGGATATCGATATCCAGAATGCAGATCTTCTTCTTGTCCACCACCTTCATGACGCTGTCGAACGAGGTTCCGTAGATGTTGCCGTGCACGTACGCGTGCTCGATGAACTTTCCCTCGGCAATCTCCTTCTCCATGGTGGCCTTGTCAACGAAGTAATAGTCCACCTAAGGTTAACTACGGAAGCAAGCCCAACTCCGTCCACTTCCTGGCCACGAGGAGCACGGGTCGTGTGGCTCACGCTGAAACCGAAATCGTTGGGGAATTCCGTCATGAGTTCCTTGATGAGCGTGCTCTTTCCAGCACCACTCGGTCCGCACACTACAGCTCAATTCACGATACTTGCCTCTACAAACAAGGGGCGGGCAGTCCTTCGTATCGTAGATGCACTCCGCAGACATGATTTGCAGCAAAACCTCCTGCCTATTGAAATAAGGTGATAGACGAGTTAAGAGGGCTTATAGAAATGGGTCGGTCCCTATTCATGTTCCTGTGATGTCGCCAGATTCGGTGTTTCTATACTCGATACACTGCTATTCTTGTTCCCCATTCGTTTCGAATCAAACACAAATGGTAGGAGAAGCAGTCTGTGAGAAGAGTCCTGAACAGTGCAGTTCGCTTCATTAAACTAATGTAGTAGAGTGTGGCAGGTAATTAAGAGTGCCTCGGATCGTCAGCATAGGATGGCTGCTGAGTATTTGGTATACCCCTTTTGTGAAGCGAGAAAGAAGCAGGGCAATAGTGAACTATCTGCTTCCACCTGTCATATCTATGGTCTGTACCATCACTATGTGCTGGATGTGGATAACAAACTGATAAAGAGGATGGACAAGACAAATATTGACGATGTAATGCACAACGAAGTGTTGAACTTGAGTGATGATGGAGATCGCTGGGAAGGAGATATTTATAGAGACGAGCCATTTGGTTGGGGAGTATTTTATGACAGCGAGGGAATAAGGGTGTATGAGGGTTTTCGGATTGGGAACAAGCCAATGTACTATGGAAGAAGCTACTATCCTGATATTCAGAAGATAGAGTATGAAGGAGGTATTTGCGAAGGAAAGCGATGGGGAAAGGGGACTCTGTACGATCGAAATGGGATGGTTGTGTACAAAGGAGAATGGATAAACGACGAGTATCTGGAAACAAAGCTAGTGCTGGATAAAGCAAATCAACTCCTTCATAATCACATTGAAGAGTTGATTGTGAGTGACGGTTGCTGCAACGAAAAGGAGTGGGAGGTGCTGAACGTCTCTTTATTTCCGTGCATCACCCTGTTGAAGATTGGAAATGGGTGCTTCAAATGTGTGAAAAGTGTGAAGTGCATTGGACTGGAGCTGCTGAAGAAGATGGAGATTGGAAACGGTTGTTTTAGAGATCCAGATAACAAGCACAAGAATGAACGGCCTTCTTTCGTGCTGAAGGATTGTCCGTTGATAGAGGAGCTGAGTATTGGAACGAATTCTTTCAACGATTACAGAATCTGCGAGATTTCAAACGTGCCTTCCATAACCACAATCAAAATGGGATACGCGAGGAATGATGACTCCAATTCCTTCTATTCGTGCAGAACACTTGAATTGAAGGGTTTGCGAACGAAGAATGATTGATGTGTAGGCTTGCCAAAGCTAGAGAGCATGGTATTTGGAAGCCAGGCCTTTAAGTACTGCTCCTGCGTTGTATTTGAGGGTGGTGTTTGAGAGGGTGAGTGACGATGAAGATTTGCCTGTGTTACACACGATATCCGTGGGAAACGGAGCATTCCGCTTTATTGATAAGAAGAACGATCACACCAAGTTTGTCATGCGAAGTAGTGACCACGGATCGCCTTAAGAGTAGATTTGCCTCGTTTAAGTTCCATCAATTGTGAGCATATTGACAGTTGCTCGTTTACAAATGCGCGTAGAGTCATACTTGAGAGTGAGACTATTCCTTCCGTGATCCTGAATAGACATACCCTCTCTCTCTCACATTGAATTGCTCAACTCATTCGCTCACAAAGACAAGATAACGATGAAGGGTATGCATTGGTATGGAATGATTCCCTGTAGGAGTCAGTGATCGATTGATCGAGTTTGCGAATAAACCTAAGTCTCGTCTTCTTCTTTATTACAATTATCGTCCCACTTACGCTGAAGCCATGGCGGAATGTATGAGCGATGATGATTATGATGAGTCCCTCCCATATGGCGGTTGCCTCGTCCTTTCTGACTGATGGTCCTTTAGTTCAATTCCTTGATTATGGCAAAGCCTGTTTCCTCAACAAACACGCACAACTATGCAGTTCTGGCAGAGGCAAGCTACCAAAAGACATGCCCGTGGACTTGATCACGGGCTGATTGGCTCCCAAGGACTTGAACGATTGCGTCGCCAGCTCGTCCGCAATCGACAGCGCATTCGACCGCCGAATGACATCCAGGTCCTGGCCCGACTGTGCCCTGTCACGCCGCTGCAGCACCGGCAAGGTAGGCGCTGGCTGGGCGGATGACGCCTCCTTCTCCGGGTTCTCGTAGGACCCCACGCGGTTGAAGATGGAGCTGACCGTGATGTACGTCTCGTCCGGATAGACGCCCTCGATGTGCTGCGTCTTCAGCGTCGCCAGCGCCTCCGTGTTGTTGTTGGTGATCATCTACCCCTCACTTCGCGCCGCCGCCACCACCTTCGTGTTCATGATCCGCTCCAGGTCCTGCTCGCTCAGTCGCTCCTTTGTGTGCCCGAAGGTCTGCTGGATCACCGCCTCGATCTCCTCCACCGAGATCTCGTCGCCGAAGAACAGGTGCAGGTCCTCGATCGAAATGGTGTCCTCGTGGTCGCGGTCGATCCTACGCCTCACGCCGCCGCCCCGCGCCCACAGCCGGAAGATCAGATCGGCGTACTCGCGCCGCATGCCCTCCTTCCTCGCCAGACACGCGCCCACGAACTCCGAGTAGTTGATGTACCCTGCTTGTGAGTGCCCGTCACAGCGCCCACCGCACTGCGCAAAGTCGATGCTGTTGAACAGCTGCCGCAGCTTCGCCTCGTCCGTAGTGATCTCGAACAGGCGCGTGTCCTTTCCGATGGTCTCCTGCGACTGCAGCGTCCGCAGCGCGTCGCGGAACTACCCCTGATCCCCACCCATAGCGCGCACCTCCTCGAAGGAGATCACCCCGTCGTGCCGCTTGTCGAAGTACTCGAACGCGTCGCCCAGCTTCATCAGGTCGTTCTACCCCAATCACCCCCCGTTTTCGACCCCACGTTGTTCAGATGGTAGGCCACGGCCGTCAGCGCCGCCTTCTTCAAATGGTTGTAGTTCTGGAACTCCTCCATAGCATCCAGAATGGACGGCGACACGTTGCTGAGCGGCACCGTGGGCATGGTCTTGAACCACGGGTGCTTCTGCGCCTCCAGCACTACGACTCACCTCCGCGCTCCTCCCGTACCCGTCATGCGCTTGGCTGGATCGATCTGGAGCAGCGCGCTGACGAAGTCCTTGGCCTCCTCGCTCAGCTCGCCCCAGTAGCGCTTGGGGAAGGGGATGTGGTCGATGGTGATCTGGTCGAAGGGTAGATTCGCCATCTGCGGCGGCAGCGGGTTATGGCCGGTGAGCAGGAAGTAGGAGATGACCCCGATGGACCACATATCACAGCTCTTGTTGTAGCCCACGCCCTTGAAGTTGGACATGTACACCTCGGGCGCGATGTAGTAGCGCGTGCCCA
>OIWT01002615.1_pt1 | contig 18129 bp, 8 predicted proteins | sample 1587701 | NCBI WGS metagenome assembly OIWT01 (sample SAMEA3888904, study PRJEB22519) | human gut metagenome | biome: human gut; feature: human-associated habitat; material: faeces | place: Denmark | collected 2009
CTGCAACCCAAAAATCCCGATCGGGGAAAAGGTTTGTTCGGCTGCGACCCGGCAGAAAAAAAATCGGTAGTTTGTGCCGATGTAAATGAAGACGATTTTTTTTATCTTAAAAAAGTGTACGAGTGTTTTATAAAATATCCGTCGGACGCGACCAAGCTGAAAATGCTTATCGAACTTATTTTATTCAACGCCGCGGAGCATTTTAACGAACGCCGCATTTCCGACGTTCCCGTTTCCGATTGTCCGTCCGCCGAATACGCGTTTGAAATAGAAAAAGCTATTTCCGGGTGCGTAAACGAAAAAATAACTCTTTCGGACGTTGCCGCTGTGCTGTACTTAAGCGAAAAGCAAACATCGCGTATAATAATAAAAAACTACGGAAAACCGCTCAGTGCCGTAATTGCCGACCGTCGGCTTACCGCTGCAGCGCTGCTGCTTAAAAACACGGATAAAAGCGTTTCGCAGATAGCGTTTGAAACGGGTTTTAACACCGAATGCAGATTTTTCGATTTATTCAAAAGAAAATACGGATTGACTCCTCTTTCGTACAGGAAACAATTTTTGCACGAATAGCATAAAAAACAGGCTTTTTCATAAAAATGCTTGCGTTTTGATTGCTTGCGTGTTATAATTTAAAGAAAACATGACGGAGAAGAAAAATGGGTTTTATAAACGACTGCTTCATGCTTAAAAACGACGAGGCAAAACGCCTTTATCACGAATATGCCGAAAAGATGCCGATAATCGACTATCATTGTCATCTGTCGCCCGAACAAATAGCCAACGATCACGTTTTTAAAAACGCGACCGAATTGTTTTTGGGCGGAGATCACTATAAGTGGAGGCTTATGCGCGCGGGAGGCGTAGAAGAAAAATACATCACAGGCGACGCCGACGACTATGATAAATTTGCGGCTTTTGCGTCGGTAGTACCGTATATGATAGGCAATCCTATGTACCACTGGACGCACCTCGAACTTAAACGTTATTTCGGAATTGACGAGGTTTTATCGAAGGACACGTGCCGCCCAATCTGGAATAAAGTCAACGATTGTCTTAAAAAGCCCGAATTTTCGGCTAAAAACCTCATTCTGCGATCGGGAGTCACCGCGCTTTGCACAACCGACGATCCCGCCGACGACTTAAAGTATCACCGCACGCTTAAAGATTGGAGCGTAAAAGTGTTGCCCACGTTTCGTCCCGACAAAATTTCGGCAATAGAACAGGACGGCTTTTGCGATTATATTGCGCGTGCCGGAATAAAAGATTTCGACGATATATCGCGCTGGCTGGAAGAGCGAGCGGACTATTTTGCCGCAAACGGTTGTCGTTTATCCGACCATTCGTTGACGCGCGTTCCGTTTGCCGAGGGCGACGCCGGGGATGCGTTCGACGCAAAACTGCGTGGCGAAACTCTCACGGACGAGCAAATAGAGGTGTATAAAACGGCAATAATGCAAACGCTTGCCGCTATTTATGCAAAAAAAGGCTGGGCGATGCAGCTGCATATAGGCGCGCTCCGCAACAACAACACCCGCGCTTTCGGAAAAATAGGCGCGGACGCCGGCTACGATTCGATAAACGATTTGCCGATCGCCGAAAAATTATCGCGTCTTCTCGATAGTTTTGAAAAAGAAAATTCGTTGCCCAAAACCATATTGTATTCGCTGGATGAAAACTCTTATTATACGCTTGCCGCGATGGCAGGGAATTTTCAGTCCGCTCCGTATGTTTCCAAAATTCAGCTGGGATCGGGATGGTGGTTTTGCGATCAGCGCGACGGAATGGAGCGGCAGTTGCGCGCGCTTGCCAATCTCGGACTGCTGTCGAAATTTGTGGGAATGCTAACCGATTCGCGCAGCTTCGTTTCGTACACGAGGCACGAATATTTCCGCCGCATTTTCTGTAATCTTATAGGCAAATGGGTGGAAGAGGGCGAATATCCGCGCGACGAGAAAATGCTTAAAGAAATAGTGGAAGGCGTATGTTATAGAAACGCCGAAAAATACTTCGGGTTCTGAAAAACGGAGGACGTACAATGAAAAAGAGAACACTTGCGTTGTTTATAACGGGCGGCACGCTTGCCGTGTTGTTCGTTACGCTGATAATTTTACTTAAAACTGTCGACGTCGGCGCAATAGGACCGGAAGGCAGCACAGTCGGCTTGTCCGCACTCAACAAGGCTTTTGCCGATATTACGGGAACAAATATGACCTGGTACGACGTAACCGAATATCTCGGATATTGCGAGATAGGATTGGCTCTCGGCTTCGTGCTGCTTGCCGCCGTACAGGCTTTCGGGCGTAAAAATATCAAAAAAACGGATCGCGACCTGCTGCTTCTCGTCGGCTTCGATTTCCTGCTTGCGGCATTGTATCTTTTGTTTGATGTAATTCCGATAAATTATCGCCCGTTGCTTATGGAAGGAAGGCTCGAGCCGTCTTTTCCGTCTACGCACACCATGATTGCGGTGTTCGTTACCTCGTCCGCATTGTATCAGTCGCTGATCCGAATAAAAAAACCTGCGATAAAATGCATTTACATTGCGGTTATTTCGGCAATAGGCGTAATGGTGATTGCGGGCAGAGTAATTTCCGGCGTTCATTGGCTTACCGATATTATCGGCGGCGCGCTGCTCGGCGGAACGCTCGCCCTTTTGTACTTCGCGTGCTGTGCACTGCTTAAAGATAAACTCGAAGAAAATTTGTAAAAGCATGTCGGAAACGACGACATTATATTCGGATAAATAGTGAACGAGGTAATACGCCTCGTTCTTTTTTATGCTAATAATTATAGATATTTTTGTGAAAAACCGGCTTGATCATGTATAAACTGCGAAAAAACGGGCTAAAACTCATATGTTACACAAGGAGAATAAATATGTTTGTACTTAAAAGATTCATAGCGTTTATAGCGGCGGGATTGCTTCTCGTTGCCGCAAAATATTATCCGTCGCCTCTTATAAGTGGCAAATACGGCAAAGTAATTTATTACGATTACGCCGATTGCGAAATTGTTGAAGGCAGCGCATATTCGTTTGCGAGAACAGATTGCACGGGAGGAGAACAAACGGCGGCAGCTATAATAAAAGATATGCGCGCGACAATAGTTTTTACCGAAATCACCGACGGAGAAAAAATATTTTATTGCCGTTCGCCCAAACTTCCAAAAAGCGTTTACGTGCGCGGCAAGAAAATAAACCTCGCCGTTGCCGTGCGCGGCGATTTCGTTGCGGCGGGCAGTCCGCTGCTTAAAGGCAGTTATTGAAAACAAAAACGGTATTTGAAAATTAACTAAAAAAAATTTCCGACGAGTAAGTATATATCGGCAACATCGTGTCAACAATCTAAATATAAATTCGGAGGTCGAAACAAATCATGAAAGTTTACAACAGCAACCAAAACCGCGCCGGGAAAAACAGCGGATTATGGTACGCAGTGGCAGCCGTGCTTGCGGTGTGCGTAATAGGATCGGTAATCGCAATCGCGATAGTAGCGGGAGGCAGGCAGGATTCGCTTCCGGCAGGCAGCGACGTCGATCCGGCTACAACCAAGCCTGCGGAATACGTGCTTCCGTTCAAAGATTATACGGTAGCACGCGAAGCGGCAATCGACAAGCTTGTCTATATGCCGTCGGTCAACATGTGGAAAACGCACAACGGAGTCGATTTTCTGCCGGGCGGCGACGAAAACGTGCGCGTTATGGCGGAAGGGACGGTAAAAAGCGTAACGCAGTCCTCTCTCGAAGGATGGGTGGTGTCGGTAGATCACGGCGACGGACTTGTGTCGTACTATAAATCAATGGAAAGCGTAACCGTAAAAGAGGGCGATACCGTAAAAGCCGGCGACAATATCGGAACGGCGGGAAATATGATAACAGAGTCGGATATCGGAAAGCATGTCCACGTCGAAATTACCAAAAACGACAAAATAGTCGATCCGCTCGATTATCTCAATACTTCCGCTTCCAAATAAGCGAAAAAAATAATTCGCACATCGGAATTGAATAAATTAAATATAATAATATAATTTAGTACAATGAAAGCGAAAAAATTCGTTTTGCAATCTCGCAAGACGGATTTTTTGTTTTAATCAACACGAATTATTTATTGCAAAATAAAATAAAAAAGTCAGCAATTACGCTTTGTCACAAAAAATTCACTTTAAATTTTCTCTTAACAGTTGACAAACTGCTTTGATATTTGTTAGAATAGTAACATATGTATAGCGATATACTATAAAAATCTATCAAGGAGAAGATTATGAAGAAAATTACAAGACTATTAGTTATTACGGCTATGTCGGTAATTCTCGCCACAATCCTGTGTACTTCTTTTGCATGCACTCCTATTACGAATAACGTAATGAAGCATGAAACGGAAATCGCAGGATTCAATCTGCCGTACTCGGCAGGTCAGGCGACCAATGAGTTTTACGATTATAATTCGGAATTATTCTATCTGAATGAAACTCGTCTCAACGGTGCCGACCCCGGAGCGCTTTACGTGTCGGAAGAGGACGTAAACGATTCGTACGGAAAGCTGATGCACAGCTGGCAGTACAAAGACGCTAACGGCGCATGGCAGTGGCAGAACGGCAAGACTCAGGAGCAGTTCGAGAAAACCTACGGTACGCTCGACAGCTGGCATGAACAGTACACCGACTGGTATTATATGATATATACCGGAGAACTGGGCGGTTACAGCGCTTATAATATGTTCCGTTCGCACGACCTCAACGACTGGAAGCCCTGCGGCAGAGCCAACAATAACGGCGCTGTTTATTTCGGTTCGGATTCGTGGTCGTCGATCAGCTACTGCTGGGCGCCCGAATTCATTCGCGACCCCGACAGCGGTATGTATTTTATATTCTTTAGCTCGCAGTCCAAAAACGGTACTGCAAAAAACACTTACGGACCCAACGCGGCAACCACCGGCGGACAGTGGGACGGTCTTACCATTTCCTGCGCAATGTCTCCCAACCCTCAGGGACCGTACACCCCGGTTACCGCTCAGGAATATCTCGAAGTTCAGGCTAAAAAGAACGCAGACGGAACAGTATTCCGCGGAGAAACGCTTGTCGATCTTGCCGACCTCGATATGGACGGTCAGCCCGACGGTCAGGCATATCCCATTTACAACTATGACGATAAAGTAATCGGCTACTACAACGATGGTACTTACTATAACCTCAACGGCTACGGCATTACGACGGCAGACCCTGTTCTCAGCATCGGTTATTATTATATAAGAATGGCAACCAACCAGAGAAAAATTCAGGAAATGTACGATAAGTACACCATCGAAAAACTCGGTCTGGGCATCAATTATAAATATTGCGTTTTCCCCGTAATCGACGTTAACCCCGTTGTCGGCGCAGACGGAACCAAAATGCTGTATTTTTCGCAGCATATGAGCTCCGTTGTTGAAGGTAACCACGTCTGGTGCGTGAAGATGAAAGACTGGATGACGCCCGAATGGGATACTCTCACCCATATTTCTTCCCCAATGTACAACATCATTTATCAGGACGGATCGCTTGAAGGAATCTGGGAATACCAGATCGAAACCGACGATCAGTACAACATTATTTACGATGCAAACGGCGAACCCAAGTGGATTTTAGACGATTTGGGCAGAAAAGTTTCCAATAAGACCAAATGGGCCGAAGGAGGCATTAACGAAGGAACCGAAGTTCTGGAACACAACGGGAAGTGGTATTTCACCTATTCTCCGTTCGGTTACGGCTCCCGTTCGTACGCTCCGTACGTGGCGGTGTCGGACAATGCAACCGGACCTTTCAAAAAGCTCGGAACCGCATATTCGCCTATTATAGGTATAGGAAACGAACCCAACGACTATATGGCCGGTACCGGTCACCACGTCTTTATTAAGGCGGGCGACGAACTGTGGATTTTGTATCACTGCTTCTGGAACCCCGTAAACAACGAACCCAATGGAAACTTCCTCGGTCGTTGCATCGGCGTCGACCGCGCATACTGGAAGTACACCCCCGAACTTGGGTACGATATGATGTACGGTAACGGTCCCACCTACAACCTGCAGCCCAAGCCCGAAACCTACACCGGCTATACCAACGTTGCAAAATACGCAACCATAACCGGTAACGGCGATTACGGCGAAGTAAGCTCGCTTACCGACGGATTGTTCACTTCTCAGCCTTTCTCCCGTCAGTGGGAATACGGCAGCAGCAATGGAGATCTTCAGGTAAAACTGACCTGGGATAAGCCCGTAACCGTCAGAGCATTGCTCGTTTACAACAGCGGCTGGTATGATTCCGCATTCAAAAACGTAAACGCAATCAAGTTTAAGCTTGCCGAAAAGCCCGCATGGTATCAGTCAACCGAATTCAACGGCTATTGCTATATAAAAGATCTTCCCACTTTTGCAAACGATTACAACGACGGTGACGTAGTGGTAAGAAAAGGAGCAAACGCTCTTGCCGAATTCGACGAAATCACCATCACCGAGATGACTATTACCATCAAAGCTAACGAAGAAAATCCCAACAAATATACCACCACCAATATGACTACTTACGATAACGATTATTATTCTATAAGACTTGCCGAGTTGTATGTCATGGGTAATGTGGCGGAAGCTCAGGCGTAAGGAGGAGAAATTATGAAAAAAGCATTGAAAATTTTACTCATAAGCTTGCTTTCCGTCCTTTGCGTTCTTACCGTAGTGGCTTGTAACAAAGCTCCTGCCGATAATAGTACGCAGGACGACGCCGGAATTATAGATTATGACGGAACGTATAATCAGAAACATCACGACGCGTTCGGATATTCCCCGGACCTTGAAAATGTAGTAATCGACGGTCATTTCGACGAAGATATCTGGACCGATCCGAATAAAAAATGGTACACCAACTATAAGATCGAAAACCCGAACTTTAAGTTTGAAGTTACCACTCACATGACCGACGGCGGTCTTTATATCGCCGCGAAGTCCAACGATAAAGGCATCTTCTACAACGGAAGAAATTACTTTTTCTCCAACACGTACGTCAAACTGTATTTCCCCTTGCTTTCGAGAACATATCAGATCGACGCAAACGGACTTCCTCCGACAGTAGATACCGTAAATATTCGTTCGCGCTACGAAGGAAAGCTTAACGCAAACAACGGCGCGGAAGGTTTCTATGTTGAAGGTTACCTCACCTGGAAGCAGCTCGGACTGAATTCCCGTCCGGAATCGGTAAGTCTGCTTCCGTCCTACTACTGGAATACAAAGCCCAACACCGCGGGTACGGTGCTTCCCACCACGTTCGTTGCGGGAAACGGTTCTGCCGCTCAGGCTCTCAACTTCAACGAAAACGGATATATGGACGCCGACGACGATAAAGCAACTGTCGGAAGCCATAAGTACGGCCTTGCAAAAACCAACGGCTGGCAGGTTGAAAATCCCGGCGAAGAAAACGAATCCGTTTTCGCTAAAAACGACCTCGGAAAAGGATATGCAAAGGCTATATTCTTCCGCGATCTCCGCAGCAACAGATTTATGCTCACCACCCGCGTTACCGTAACAGGCAAACAGGGAACGGGAAGAGCAGGACTTCTGATGTATTCGGATAACGTAAACTATCGCGCGTTCGCAATCGAACTTAACGACGATACGCTTATTAAAAACAAGCTCACCTCGTTGCCGATAAGAGGCTACACCAACTATCCGGCAAACATTACTTCTACCACCGTGTTCGCAAACGAACCCGTAAGCACCGAGGACGGCAGAAAAGCCAACCAGTTCGATCTTACCGTATTTGCAAACGCAGGTAACATGTACTATCTCGTAAACGGCAAATTCGTTTATTCCGAAGAAGCTATTTACATTCAGGACGCATTCGCAGGCTTCTATGCTTACAACGCCGACGTCGAGTTTACCAACTATCAGGCAAAGGCGTTCGCGGACGAAAAGGAACTTAAAGACGAAATTTCCAAGTACGTCTACACCGTAGAAATCAAAAACGAAAACATCGCAAACGCAAACGCGTCTCTTTCTCAGATCGCTACCGCAAACGACGGTACCGGCAGCATCGACGTAAACGTCGTGTTCCGCGCTCCCAGAGATTACGGCAACAACAACATCAAAACGTACGAACTTACCAAGTTCGAATACGAAGTAGTCGAAACCGGCGAAAAGGTAGATCTGCTTGCCGACTTCAAGGCAAACGCGGTTGCAGGTCACTACACTATTAAAAACATTCCCGGAAACATCGTCATAACCACAGGCGGAGCCGAAAGAAAGGAAGCTATCGAACTCGTTACGCTTAAAGGCGGCGTGTACGAAAAGCAGACCGGCGACGGCATAAGCTCGGTATCCATCGCGCTTTACGGAAGCGGTGCCGAATCGAGATTCAACATTTCTTCCGAAAACTTCAACTACAAGATAGTCGATGAAAACGGCGATCCCGTTCTTGACAAAGACGGCAAGGAACAGTACGGCTCGTACGGCGGATATTTCTCCGTCCGCGTACCTGCGGGTAACAGCTGGACGTTCGACGCAAGCAAGAGCGGCTATCGTCCCATTAAAGGCGTGAAGCTCAACGGCGGCGCAGTAGTCGATAAAAATATGGGCAGCGATAAAGACGCGTCCGTATTCGATAAATATGCAATGTCGTCCGCGATTGTCGGCGGTACCGCAAAATCCGCAGACGACGCAAGATATAACGCCGAAACCGGTGAATACGAGTCTGCAGGCAACTTCACCAAGTCGTCCGCACCCGGCGTATACTGGGATATGTCCGAAGAAGAAAACGGTAAGGTAGTATTTACTTCTACCAACACCGGTTCGTCCAATATCTTCTACTCCGGTAAAACCGCAGCCGAATATCAGGTTGCATACGTAGAACTTACCAACCAGACCGACTATATGGCGTTCCAGTCCATCGAGGATGACCCTGCAGTCGGATTCGTAATCAGCAGCAATACCAACAGCGTGTTCTGCGGATTGCGCCAAACCGGTATTCGTATTCTTCCCACCTCCAGCTGGTCGGATCATATCGACATCAACGGTCTTATCAACCCCACCTGGAAAGGCGGTATCGCAACCATTGACCGTAGCGATAACGGTAAAGTCGTCGGCATCCCCGCCATGGGTAACGGAAGCGTAAACCGCGTACCGCTTAACGGTCAGACCTTCACCACCAGCTTCCTTATGATCCGCAGAGGCGGTAACGTCTATTTGTATGCGTCAAACGGAAGAGCAGGTCTTACGGAAGATAGCACGGCAGACGAACTGCTTAAAAAAATGGAGCCTTTCTATCACGGCTACATCGAGCAGGCTCAGGGCGTCGCTGCAATCGGCTTTGGGATCACCGTCAGCTACAACCTGCGTATCGATTTTGAAAACTACTGGATCCTCGCAGGACAGTCGGCGGCAAGCAAGTTTGCAGACGAACTTATCTCCAGCGAACTCACCGTGGAAGGCAACGAAAACGAAATTGTAGACATTCGCAGCGACGGATTGCTCAGCCTTGACAAAAAAACCGGTAAGGGAAGAATAGCTTCCGATTCCAGCATTGTGTTTACTGCAAACAACGAAATTCCGGAAGGAAAAGTGCTTTGCGTATCGGTTAACGGCTCCAACGTTTATCTCAGCAAGAAAGGCGAAGAAGGAACGTTTGCAATGGGTTCGGAAAAAACCGACGTAAACGTTAAGGTTTCTCTTATCGAAGCCGGACGAGTTTCCGGAACGCTCGCATCGGGCGGAAAGCCTTTTGCAAAAGTAAAAGGTAAAATTATCGACGCCGAGAACGGTAACGTCGTAACCACGTTTGTTACCGATTCCGAAGGTAAATTCAGCCTGATGGTCGAGAAAAACCGTAAACTTATCGTCAATGCCAACATTAACGGCTATGCAATGGAAGACAAGACCTTCACCGTTAGCGGAAGCGCACTCAGCCTCGGAACTCTCGAATTTACGAAGCTTATCGTAGGACAGAAGGTTGGAACGCTTACTACAACAAACGGAATGGAGTATGGCATCGATAATGAAAAATATCACGGTGCTTATGCTCATTGGGTAACCTCTTCCATGGGCGACGCCGGACTTACCATCAACCCCGAGTATAACAACAAAACCGATTTCGTGTTTTCGTTCAGCTATGTTCGTTCGAGCGCTGCCGAAAACGGAGTTGCCAACCTCAAAGACGAAGCCGACCTCGGATTAGGTATCGTAATGTCAGGTGACGACGCGTCTTACGTTCAGTTCCTCAACATCGGAACAGGATACAGATTCCTGCGTCCCAGCTGGGGTGGAAGACTCGAACAGCGCGGAGTAGGCAGAGTTAACTTTGCTGCAACCTCGATTCCTCTTGACAAATATGCACAGGTCAAGATAATCAAAAAGGGCGGCATGCTTTATATGCTCAGCAAATACTCTACCGACAGCGAGTATAAGCTTTCCGTTGCTCACAGAATGGTAAACGAAAGCGGAACTCCCATTCTTGCCGGTCAGGTTGCGTTTGCAATCAAGATGACCGTTACAAGCGGTACGTATCTCAACCTCACAATGTTCGATATCAAGGTAGAAGAGTTTAACGACAGCACCGCTTCGGAAATCTACGCTAACGTTACCATGCAGCAGACAGCCGGCGGAACTATCGCAGTCGAAGGCAAAACCGAAGGTAGCGTGAGAGTGGAAAACGGCGGCGACGTTAAAGTTACCGTAACTCCCGACGCAGAAAAGAAGGTTTCCGCTCTGCTCGTAAACGGCGAAAAAGTAAGCCTCGGCGACTACACCGGCGGCGTGCTTGAAACCACCGTTACCGCAAACGGAAACGTCACCGTTACCGCCGAATATACGGCTGTTACGTACATGACTGTCGTCAGCGGAATTACTCTGCAACAGCAGAGCGTCAAGTACGTCAAAGTAACCGACGCCAAGGGTATAAGCAAGATTTACAAAGTCGTAAAACTTGAAAGCGCGTTCACCGAAGAAACCGCACTGCTCAACACCAACGACAAAACCGTAACTCTGCTTCTGCCCAAGGGAACTTATACCGTAACTATGTGCAAAAACGCTTCCGGTTCCGACGTGATAGGCAATCCGTTCACGGGAATAGAAGCTAAATAAAAAAGTCGTTCCGAAAAAACGGAATTCAAAAAAGAGAGCAAGGCACAACCCGCCTTGCTCTTTTTTTATGGTTTAACGCTCGTTTGATTGCTTGTCGCCGTGCGGAGAACACCGCTTTTATGAGGAAAAATTTCTGTCCTTTCGATTAATATGGATATGTTTTGATGAAAAACAACAACATTATTCCGTAGAGCGGGAATTGCTCCCGCCACATTATAATACGTGAGTCAGCAGAGTCGGTATAAAAGCAGGGTCGGTATAAAAATAGAACCGTTTGGCAGGGGCTAACTGTGTTCGCCCGCCCTGTCCATGTACAATTAATAAACCTTTTTGTATCAAAATCAGCACTATCGGTTTTTTGCTTGACAGCTCGCATTATTTGATTGTATAATGAATATGATTCTCGAAAATCAAATTTAATAATCAGGAGGCACATGATGAAGAAAAAACTGTCGATTGTTATTGCGATTATTTTGACGCTTGCATTGTCGCTTGCATTCACAGGTTGCGATAACGACACATCAAAAACCGAAGACTACGGCACTCTTACCGTGACAAATGTAACGCTTGCAGAGGGAGAGGAAAAGAATCTTGAAATAACTTTTTCCAAGCCCGAAAAAGCCGAGCCTGTCGAATATACGTTCGAAGGCGACGCAATCGAAATCAAGGACGGCAAGATAAAGGCACTTAAAGGCGGAGCAACGGTCACCGTTACCGCCACAACCGCGCACCACACCGTGACTTTCACCGTAACTATCGCCGAAGATTACGGCACTCTTACCGTAAACGATATCGAGGGCGTTATGGAAGGCACTACCGGCGTGGATATCGAATACACCTTTTCCAATCCCGCTTATGCAGAAGAAATCACATATACTTTTGACGGAAACGATATCGAAATCGTAAACGGAAAAATTAACGTTCTCGTCGGTGGGAAAACGGTAACCGTTACCGCAAAAACCTCTCACCACGAAACGACTTTTATCGTTACCACGCTTATCGATTACGGCGAACTCAACTTTACCGACGTATACGCATGGGTAGGCTATCCCGCTTCCGAGCTGGATTATGAATTCAGCAAGCCCGAAAGAAAAGAAACTTTCACCTATAAATACGACGCTACAAAACTTACTATCGACGCCGAAAAGAACACTGTAAAAGCACTTGTCGCAGGAGATGTGGAAGTTACAGTCGAAAGCGAGCATTTCGCGGATAAATTCACCGTTCACGCCGAACAGGTCAACAAAAACGACGCTTGCTACACGGTCCCTGCCGATTTCAATACTCGTATTGAAGGTAAACTTGCCGAATATCGCAATAAAGGCAACGACGGACACACCACGCTGTTCATCGGCGACTCGTTCTTCGACGAACGCTGGTTCTGGACCGATTTCAACCGTACTTATGCCGGCAAAGACGCGCTTATAGCGGGTGTCAGCAGCTCCACAACGTACGATTGGGAACATTTCACCCAAACTTTCCTTAAAAACGTTTCGCCCAAGCAGATAGCAATGCACATGGGTACCAACAACGTGTACGACGATAAAAAGAGCGCAACCGAAACGGTAAGTTCGTTGCAGCGTATGTTCTATCTCATGCACGATGCTATGCCCCAAACGCATATCTATTGGTTCAACATTTCGCAGCGCAGCTACGGCGACAGCGAAATCGGTATCGTGGCTACCGTCAACTCCGCAATGAAAAAGTGGGCGGCAAACAGAGAATGGATCACTCTTATAGACACCAGCAGCAAGCTTACCAACGACATGTTGCGCGACAAAGTTCATCCCAAGCTCGAATACTACAGCGTGTTCGTAAACGCGCTTAAAGACGCAGGCGCGGTAATCGAAGACGCTCCCGTAAAGGAAGGAGTGGGCTTCACCGCAGGAACCTATAATAAAGATGCAAAAACCTTCAATCTCAAAACGAACGCCCGCACGAGAGCATATCTTATGGACGGCGCAAGCGAATACTCAGGCAACTTCGTCGTATCCGGTACTGCTAAGACTTCCGCAAACGGCAACAACCCCTGGACGGAATTTATCATAAACAAAGCTCCCGCAGACGACTGGTTCTCGGCCGCCAACGCGCTCCCCGTTTCCAATATCACGTTTGCAAATAACGGAAGCTCGCAGATCTGGGGATACAAAGCAGCCGGCGGAAGAGATACGCTTGCTACGGTTGACATTACTTCGTATACATTTACCATTATCGCTTACAACGGCAGCGTGCTGTTCAAAGTCAACGACAGCGTAAAGGTGTACACCGATACCGACATTAAGGACACTTATTTCGGATTCGGTACCGAAAACGCCGAACTCGGCATCACCAATCTTTCTGTCACAATAAGCGACGACGTAGCAATCCGCGCAAAATACGACCAACTTGCACCCACGCCCAGCGCTTCCATCGAAGATTTAGACAGAACGGTAGATCAGCGCATATACGAAGGGGCGTGGACTGCCGAATATAAAGGTAAAATTCTTAACCGTAACTACGTTATTTCCGGAAAAATCGACGTTACCGCAGTCGGCAATAATCCTCATATCCACTTCAAATTCGACGGAGACGGCAACAGAATTCTTCTGTGGGATAACCCCGGCGACGGTTCGCTTAAATTGAAATGCGCCGTAAACGGTAACTATGACGCGCTCGGAACCGTTCCGAATAACGCAAAATATCAGATTAAGTCGGGCGAAAAGCTTACTCTCACCTGGAAACTTGTAGTCACCGATAACGATGCGTATTTATATATCAACGGCGAACTTCGTATGGTGTGGAAAAATATCCCCGGAAATTCGGTTAATCTCAGCTCCGAAGCTGTAGCTTGCAAGTTCTACGATATGACTGCCAAAACGCTTGCCGACGATAAAGCCGAATACGAAAAAATAATTTCGGATATGAAGTCGACGATCGACGCATACAAAAATAATGCCGCAGGAGTATACCGCGCGTAAAACAAAATGTAATTCAAAACAAAAAAACTCGTTCTTCTCGTATGAAAAGAGCGAGTTTTTTGCCGTTAAAAAGGCAATTATGTAGGGTTTATTTGCAGCAGTTGTTTGCTCCGCAGCAGCAGTTCATAAGCAGGTAAAGCATAATAATGTCGCAGCAGTCGCAGCCTCTGTCGCATCCGCGGCAACCGCCGCAGTTATCGTTGCATCCGCCGCCGCAGCAGCACATCAGCAAAATAAGCCACATGATGTCGTTGCAACCGCAATTACAGGTGTTGAACATGGTTTTTTCCTCCCGTCAAGAATTTTTCTTTCGCTCGAAGAACAGGCGGTTCGGGCGCCCGGAAAACCGCTTTTATCGAGGAGAGCAACCTGAGTCTTCAGGACTTTTTTCTTTCGCGCTTTTTTAGGTCTTTAGTGCTTTTACGGATATCCTACTCTATAATATTGCCGAAAAAAAGAAAAGGTGCAAAAGATTATTATATTTCCGCCCGGAATAAAATATGTTTCGTTTGACAAAACGCACAAAAAAAACTATAATAGAGATAATACAAGTAATTTCGGAGATCAGAAAATGTCAGAAAATAAGTTGACTATGGATAAACTGGTTGCGCTCTGCAAGGGCAGAGGCTTTATTTTTGCCGGCAGTGAAATATACGGCGGGCTTGCCAACACCTGGGACTACGGTCCTCTGGGCGTCGAACTCAAAAACAATATCAAGCGCGCATGGTGGAAAAAATTCGTGCAGGAAAACAGATATAACGTCGGCTTGGACGCCGCTATTCTCATGAATCCGCAAACCTGGGTGGCAAGCGGTCATCTTGCAGGATTTTCCGATCCGCTTCTCGATTGCAGAGAGTGTCACGAGCGTTTCCGCGCCGATAAACTCATCGAGGACTGGTGCTCGGAAACGGGCTTCGCATTAAGTAAGCCCATCGACGCGTTCACGCAGCCGGAAATGAAGACTTTCATTGAAGAGCACAACATTCCCTGCCCCACCTGCAAGCATCACAACTTCACCGACATACGTCAGTTCAACCTGATGTTCAAAACCTTCCAGGGCGTAACCGAGGACGCGAAAAACACCGTTTATCTGCGACCCGAAACCGCTCAGGGTATTTTTACCAACTTCGTAAACGTTCAGCGTTCGTCGAGAAAGAAAATGCCGTTCGGTATAGGTCAGATAGGTAAGTCTTTCCGTAACGAAATCACACCCGGAAACTTCATTTTCCGCGTGCGCGAGTTCGAGCAGATGGAACTCGAATTTTTCTGCAAACCCGGAACCGACCTCGAATGGTTTTCTTATTGGCGCAATTTCTGCCACGAATGGCTGCTCTCGCTCGGATTTAAAGACGAAAACCTGCGCCTTCGCGACCACGATCCCGAAGAGCTCTGCTTCTACAGCAAAGCGACCACCGACTTTGAATTTTTGTTCCCGTTCGGATGGGGCGAACTGTGGGGCGTTGCCGACAGAACCGACTACGACCTGTCGCAACATCAGAAAGTATCGGGCAAGGATCTTACGTACTTCGATCCCGAAACCAACGAACGCTATATTCCGTATGTAATCGAACCCAGCCTGGGTGTGGAACGTACCGTTCTTGCAGTTCTGTGCAACGCGTACGACGAAGAAGTGGTAGACGCCGAGAAAAACGACGTTCGTACCGTGCTTCACCTGCATCCTGCGCTTGCACCCGTCAAGGCTGCCGTGCTTCCGCTTTCCAAAAAGCTTGCCGAGCCTGCTCAGAAGGTTGCCGACGAACTGGGTAAATATTTTAACGTCGAATACGACGAAACCGGCTCCATCGGTAAACGCTATCGTCGTCAGGACGAAATAGGAACTCCGTATTGCGTTACTGTGGACTTCGACACGCTTGAAGATAACGCCGTCACCGTGCGCGACCGCGATACCATGCAGCAGGTTCGCATGCCGATTTCACAGCTTAAAGCGTATCTCGACGAAAAACTGTTCTTCTGAAAATAACGACAAGCCTTCTCGTATCTGCCTGAAAACGGGAAGGCTTATTTTGTAAGTTTACGGCGGAGGAAAAGGATGAAAAAAAGATTGTATCTATCGTTTTTGTGTGCGCTTGCGGCTACTTTATCGGTCGTAAGTTTTTGTTCGTGTAAAATCAACGGCGGTACGCCGGATAACGAGTGCGTTCACTCGTGGGGCGATTATACGATAACTGCTTCGGCAGGCTGTGAAACGCCGGGCGAAAGACAACGCGTCTGCTTAAAATGCGGAGAAAAACAGAAAGAAACGACGCCTGCGCTCGGTCACGACTTAAAAATCGATAAAGAAGTTAAGCCTTCGTGCGTTAAAGACGGCTTGAGCGAAGGTAAGCATTGCGCTCGCTGCGGGAAAATAATCGAAAAGCAGCAGATTATCCCTGCTGTCGGACACGAATACAGTGATTTTATAATCGAAAAACAACCCTCGTGTACGCAAGGCGGATTAAAATATCGCAAATGTCGAGTGTGCGGGGACAAAACCGAAATTACCGTTATGGAGCCTGTCGGACATTCATATTCCGATTACATTTACAACGATGACGCAACCTGCATTGCCGACGGAACCAAAAGCGCGCGCTGCACGGCGTGCGGAAAAACCGACACCGTAACGGCGCAAAACACTGCGCTCGGACACGATACGGCAACCGACGCGGGTTATGCCCCCACGTGCGTGGATAACGGACTTACCGACGGCGCTCATTGTCGTCGTTGCGGCGAAATTCTTTGTGAAGGTAAACCTATTCCCGCTCTCGGACATGACAGGATTGCTCTTAACGCAAAACAGCCGACGTGTACCGAAAACGGTTTGACAGAGGGCGAAAAGTGCGCTCGTTGCAATAAAATTCTCGTTCAGCAAAGAACGGTGCCTGCGCTCGGACACGATAGGGCAGAACTTGCGGCTGTTGCGCCCACATGTACGATAAACGGACTTACCAAAGGCGAAAAATGCAATCGTTGCATGCAAATACTTACGGAGCAGAAGGTATTACCCGCGCTCGGGCATAATTATAAAGAAACCATGGTGCCTTTTACGTGTACTGACGACGGTTACACCTTACACAGGTGTGTGCGTTGCACCGCCGAATATAAGTCGGACGTAGTTGCGGCTCATCATGTGTGGAACATGGAAAATGCCACATGCGGCGCGGACAAAACCTGCACTGTGTGCGGAAAAGTAGGCGAAAAGGCAACCGGCAGACATTTGTTCAAGGACGGAATATGTTCGGTTTGCTCTTACAAATGCGGCCATGATTATAATATAGAATATAAAGAAGCGACCTGTACCGAAAAAGGGTACAAAACGGAGACGTGCAAAATTTGCGGCGTAACGAGAAAAACCGAAACGAGCGACGCGCTCGGACACGACGGTAACGTAGTTTGCGCCCGTTGTAAAACTCGCATAATCCCAGAAAACTTTTTCGTCGACGCGCTTTTGTCTTCGCTCGGCGGCGATTACAACGTTCAGATTCAAGGAAAGTTGTCTGACGATGAAAAATCTCCGGGCATAATACTCAGGATGTGGCGTTACGATAACGGAAACGAGTTTATCGAGCTTTCGTTAACCGTTCCGCATGATTCTTTTTCGGAAACCGCCGTTATAAGCGTAAAAAACGAAAGCGGCAGAATTTATGCCTCCTGCAAAGCAACAGTCGTCACCCATTCGGTAAAGACAGAAGAGGGACAGTCGATAACTGTTAAAAACGAGCAGTATAAAGCAATTTCGAGCGTTGAAGAAATTGTAAATTATTCGGTTATTCCGCAACAAATCCGCCCGATTGTTAAAAAACTGCTTGATTTCGGAAGCGACGAACGCGCGTTTATCGTGGCGCTTGCCCGAAAATATCCCGCCCGGGTCGAAAAGGCGGGCGAATATCTGGCAAACAATATGTCTTTCGTGAGTTATACCGACGGTGTTAGTATAGAAATGAACGAAAAGGCGGACGCTTTCAGGCAAAAAGTCTTTGCCTTTACGATTGAAGAGTTTTATAACGATATTTTCGGAGCGGGCGAATTTGCTCTCACTATCGAAACGCTTAAAAAATCGGACGATCAAACCGATAT
>OIWT01002616.1_pt1 | contig 18128 bp, 14 predicted proteins | sample 1587701 | NCBI WGS metagenome assembly OIWT01 (sample SAMEA3888904, study PRJEB22519) | human gut metagenome | biome: human gut; feature: human-associated habitat; material: faeces | place: Denmark | collected 2009
AAAAAAAAGAACTACTCTGTTCTTTTAATTATATCTCTAGCAGATACAAGTCCAGTTGCAGCTGCTGTAACTATATTACCTGCTTTACCAGCACCATCACCTATAAAATATACATTATAATTATCAAGCTTAAAATTATCATCTGTTGTTATTTCATTACTAAAAAACTTTATCTCTGGTCCATAAAGGAGTGTTTCATCATTATTCACACCTGGAATTATTTTATCAAGTTCTTCTAATCCTTCTAATATATTTACTATTATTCTATGAGGAAGTACAAGCGCTAAATCACCTGCTACACAATCCTCTAAAGTTGGTGTAATAAATGATTTATTTATTCTTCCCCAATTACTTCTTCTACCATTTTTCAAATCTCTAAGTGTTTGAATTATTGGTTTTGAATCACCTAAAACATTTGCAATTTTAGCAATCGATTCACCATATTCTCTTGTATTTGTAACTGGTTCTGTTAAATTAACTTTACTAATAAATGCAAAATTCGAATTATTTGATTTGATATCTTTTAATGAATGCCCATTTACACATATATATCCATAGTAATTTTCTTTAGCAACAAAACCTCCAGGATTTGTACAAAATGTTCTTATTTCATCATTGTATGTTTTTGTTTTTATAAATATTGTGGGATCATATATAACACTACATATTTCCTCAAGTACTTCTTTTCTAACTTCAACTCTAACACCAATTTCAATACTCTTTGATAAATATGGAATATTATATTTATCAGCAAGTTCTTGTATCCATTTTGCGCCTGTTCTTCCTGGTGCGATTACAACATTTTTAGATTTTACTTCTTTTTTTTCTTTTAATTCTTCATATCTAATTATATGTTCATCTTCTTTTATACTCTCTATATCAATAACATTAGTGCATTCTTTAATAGTTACGCCTTTTTCTTCTAAATAATTACTAAATTCCTCAATATATTGAGGCAAATGATCACTACCTAAATGTTTTTGCTTTATTAAAAGTAGTCTATCTCCTAATCTTGTAACCTTTTTTTGTATTTCTTTTGCTTCTTCCATATTGCTAGGAAAAACTTCTGCATCCATATGAAATTTATTAAAAATTTCTTCAGTTTCATCTATCAATTTATATGCTTCTTCGTCTTTCATATATCTAAATAAATCCGATTTTCCTAATTTAGGGATAAAATTTAATTTACCATCAGAAAAAGTTCCAGCCCCACCATAACCTGATAATATATTACATGGGTTACAATTTTTACATTCTGTTTTATTTTTATTCATCGGACAAACTCTATTTTTAACAAGTCTACCTTTTTCTAACATTAATATTTTTAAATTTGGATTTTTTTGTGTAAGTTCATATGCGCAAAATAATCCGGCAGGTCCAGCACCTACTATAACAACATCATACATCATTTTAACCTCCTAGAATAATTATATCATGTATATTCATATTTATAAAGTTTAATATAATACTAAAAAAAGAAGTATATACTCTTATACCTCAATTTTTATATATTACTATACTGATAATTTGCTATTGTTATTAATCATGTCATACATTAAATCAATATTTTTATCCATAAAATTATACCATTCAACTCCAAAAAGATTTTTTAATGTTTCAAGTGCTTCATTTGAATTTGTAGATTTTAGTGCAAAAAAATTAGCAAATTGTTCATCAAAAATTACATCATATTTTATATGATTTTCATTATCAAAATATGTTTCACGTGGATGACTAAAAGGTAATATAAATGGGTCTCCCTTACTATTTTTAAATCCACCAGTTTGCCACATTGATGATATAATATCAGAAAATGGACCAACACTTTCTAAACTTTCTTTATTAGATTTATCACAAATATATTCAATTAAATCTCTAAATTTTGCATTTTGTACATTTAAACTGCCATAATTAAAATTTATATTATTACTAGTAAGTGCATGTTTTTTTGCAATTTCCATTATCGTACCATATTCTTCAGGGACTTTTTTATTTAACAATATATCAAACATAGCATGTCCATATTCGTGAGATAATATTAAATAATTTTGAATATCATCCTTATTAATATTAAGTGCTTTAAAATTACTTAAGTATGCGGAAGACATTTTTGTTGAGAAGAATACATTAAATCTAGGTTCGATTCTTTTTATGTTAAATATTTGTTCATATATCTTTTTAATTCTTTCATCATCACTGTTAAGACCATTGTTTACTATTAAAAACAAACTATTAACTTCTGCTTTATTATTTAACTTTTTATCATAAAATTCATTCATTAACTCATCATAAATATTTAAATCATTACTCACTAAATATCTTTCTCCCACTTCCATTTAGTTACTATATCCATATCTTTACCATATTCTCTTATATATTCATTATGTTCAACTAATTTATCTTTACACCACTCTATAAGTTCAGAAGATTTATCACCAAGTTTAACATATTTAAGAACATCTATAACCAAATTAAATCTATCTATTTTATTTTGTACACGCATATCAAATGGTGTTGTTATTGTTCCTTCTTCCATATAACCATGTACATGAATATTTTTATTATGCCTATTATAAGTTAATTGATGAATTAAAGATGGATAACCATGAAATGCAAAAATAATAGGTTTATTTTTTGTAAATATTGCATCATAATCTTCATCTGTAAGTCCGTGTGGATGTTTATTATTAGATTCCAATCTCATTAAGTCTACTACATTTACAACTCTTACTTTCAATTTAGGAAATTTATCATTTAGTATACTAGTTGCGGCTAAAACTTCAAGTGTTGGAGTATCACCAGCACATGCAAGCACTACATCTGGTTCTTTACCTTCATCATTTGATGCCCATGGCCATATTCCTATTCCTTTTGTACAATGCTTTATAGCTTCGTCTATAGTAAGCCACTGATATCTTGGATGCTTTGAAGCAACTATTACATTTATATAATTTTTTGTACTTATTACATGATCAAAACAAGATATTAAGCAATTAGCATCTGGTGGTAAATACATTCTAACTATATCTGCCTTTTTAGTAACCAAATGATTTAAAAATCCTGGATCTTGATGCGTATAACCATTATGATCTTGTTGCCATATATGAGAAGATAAAATTATATTAAGTGAAGAAATATCTTCTCTCCAAGAAAGTTCTTTTGTTACCTTAAGCCATTTTGCATGTTGTGAAACCATTGAATCAATTATTCTTGCAAATGCCTCATAACTATGTATAAAACCATGTCTACCTGTAAGCAGATATCCTTCTAATGCTCCTTCACAAAAATGTTCTGATAAATATGAGTCAATTACTCTACCATTTACATCTAAATACTCATCATTATCATATGTTTTGTTTACCCATTGTCTATCAGTTTCTTCAAAAATTGCATTTAGTCTATTTGATAATGCTTCATCTGGGCCAAAAATTCTAAAGTTTTTCTCATCTTCATTTAATTTTATTACATCTCTTACATACTTACCAAGTTCTATCATATCTTGTGCAATAATAGATCCATGTTTATCAAACTTAACCGCATAATCTTTAAAATCTGGTTTTCTTAAATCTTTTAAAAGTTTACCACCATTTGCATGAATATTAGCACTCATTCTTCTATAACCTTGCGGAGCTAATTTTTTTAAATCACTTCTAAATTTACCATCTTCATCAAACAATTCTTCTGGTTTATAACTTTTAAGCCAATGTTCTAATATTTCTAAGTTTTTATCATTGGAAGAATTAATTGCGATTGGTACTTGGTGTGCTCTAAATGTTCCTTCTATTTGTTTTCCTTCTACAACTCTTGGACCCGTCCAACCTTTTGGAGTTCTAAGTATAAGCATAGGCCACATTGGTCTTCTAATTTTATCATTTGCCTTCGCATCTGATTTTATTTTTTTTATCTTTAGTACTATTTCATCTAATGCTTCTGCCATTTTTACATGCATTTGTTTAGTATCTGTTCCTTCTACATAATATGGATCCCATCCTAAACCTCTAAAGTAATTATCAAGTTCTTCACTTGATATTCTAGATAATACCGTTGGATTTGCTATTTTAAAACCATTCAAGTGTAATATTGGAAGTACTACACCATCTGTTTTAGGATTTAGAAATTTATTTAAATTCCAACTTGTTGCAAGAGGTCCTGTTTCTGCTTCTCCGTCACCTACTACGCATGCTGCTATTAAGTCTGGGTTATCTAAAACTGCCCCAAATGCATGTGATAAACTATATCCAAGTTCACCACCTTCGTTTATAGATCCTGGTGTTTCAGGCGCAACGTGGCTAGATATTCCTCCAGGAAAACTAAATTGTTTAAATAGTTTTTTTAATCCCTCTTTGTCTTCTGTTATATTTGGATAAACTTCACTATAAGTACCTTCTAAATACGCATTTGCGACCATAGCATTTCCTCCATGACCTGGACCAGAAATATAAATCATATTTAAATCATTTTCTCTTATAATTCTATTTAAATGTAGATAAATAAAATTTTGTCCTGGAACTGTACCCCAATGTCCAACAATGGTAGATTTAATATCTGTTATTTTAAGTGGTCTTTCTAAAAGTGGATTATCAAGTAAATAAAGTTGACAAGCCGATATATAATTAGCCGCTCTAAAATATTCATCTAATTTATTAACTTCATTTTCATTAATTTGTTTCATATTTTTGCCTCCGCACTATATAATTATATTATATAATATTTACTAAATAATAACAATTATGTAAGTATTAAATTTACAAAAGCAAAATAAAAACTTGTAAAGTTATTTACAAGTCTTATTATTTGGCTTTAAACCTAATTCAATTTCTTTTAATTCATTTTGTTTTTCAATAGCTTCAGAAAGTCTTCTCATTTCTCTTACTAATCCTTCTTTTTGAAGTTCTCTTAAAACTATTCTTAACGATTGAATTTGTTCTGATTCCCATGACATATTTAACACCACCTTTTTTTAGAAAGTATTTTAATATATCATATAAATAACATAGAATCAATCCTTTTTATTATATTTTCTAACTTTATCATTTAATTTTTCCATCTTACTATCTAAAGCTTGTATATCAAACGCACAATTATACATTTCTTGTTTTACTTCTTCTGGTATAGTATCATTTGGAAATTTATATTGTATTTTATGATCTAAACTAGCCCAAAAATCCATCGCAAGAGTTCTTATTTGTATCTCTGCTTCTATATATTCAACAGTATTATTTATATATATTGGAACATATACAATTAAATGATAACTTATATATCCTGTATCTTTAGGACTTTTAATATAATCTTTCTCACTTTTTACCTTTATTTGTTTTGAATTTTTTATAATATCAACTATATCATATACATCCGATATAAATGAACAAACTATTCTTATTCCTATCATATCATGAACATGAAGTATTAAGTTTTTAATTGAAACTTCATACCCTTTTCTCTCTAGCTTATCAATCGCACTTTTTTCAGTTTTAATTCTCGCTTTAATATGCTCAACAGGATTATATTTATTTTTAAATTCAAATTCTTTAATTAATATATTTAATTGTGTTTCTAAGGATTGAAGTGCAAAATTATACTTAAGCATTAATTCATCTATTTTACTTTGATCTATTACTAAATTATAACTCATTTTATTCATTCCTTTCCTTTAAAATTAAAAGTAATCCTGTAAAAAGGATTACTGCATTTACAAAGCAAGACACATTATAACACTAGAATTTAATTTTGTAAAGTTTTATTATAACCTTCATAACCATCTTCTATATTAATAGCGTTATATCCTAAAATATTTAACATATTTACACATCTCTTACTTTTACTTCCAGAAGTACAATATATATAATATGTATCATTCTTATTTAAATATCTTTCTGGAATTTCTACTAAAATATTCATATCTATATTTTTTGCACTATAAATATGACCTTGCATATACGACATTTTATCTCTTATATCTATTATATTATATTCTGGTTTTAAATATTTAGACTCAATACTCTTCATTATTCTTCACCATTATATAATATGAATTTTTTCATGTTTTGTTATAGGCGAGTTATTCTTCAAAAAAGAAATCATCAAAGAAATCATCATAATCATCTTTATCAGATAATATTTGATCTTTCTTATTTTCGTTTACAACTACATCTGAATTTTTATTTTCTTCATTCTTTTTTTCGTCATCTTTAAGTTCAAATGTATGTAAATCAACCATATTGCTATGAACTACTTTTTCTATGTTAGGTTCTTTATTAGAACTATCATGTGTATTTGTTTGCTCAGCTGGTTGCGATTGTGATAATGATGGTCCGCTTAAAATATTATCCAATTTTTCTTCTTCTTTTTCTTCAACCTTAGGTGTTTGTAAAGTTTCAACCTTTTTATCATTATCCTTCTTTTCTGCCTCTTTCTTTTCCTCTGCTTCTAGTCTTGCAATTTCAGCATCTATTTCTTTGATCATCTTATCAATATCAAAATCTGATGCACTACTTAAGTCTTTAGGTCCCCCTGGCATTCCTGGAAATGTTGGAAAAGGAGATCTTCCACCATTTGAACTAGAATCGTTACCTATATTTTCTAAAGCCTCCTGTTTTTTCTTTCTAACAAATTCTTTTATATCAAAAGTTTTTATTGGTGTCATCTCTCTTTGTGGATAAACAACATTTTTCCCATAGTGATCCGCACCTCTACCAAAACCAAAATCAGTATCCCAGTCCATTTTTAGTTTTCCTCTAAAGGGTGCACATCTTTGTTTAATTAATATGATTTCATCAGGCTTCATTCTTTGAAGTTCTGATACAGTAATAAGAGGTCTTGTTTCTTCTTTTTTATCTTTACCAACTCTAACAAGTTTATCACCACATAATTTACTAATTTCTTCTAGAGCTGACAATTCTCCTGTTAATAAATATATTAAGTTACCACAGTTACCACGAATAGTTTCTGCATCATGATCACCATAATTTTGTTTTAACTGTGCAAAGTTCTGGATGATAAATGTAAATCTAATTTGTCTTGAACGAGCGGCAGTAACCATTGTTGTAATATCTTTAAATTTAGGCATATTAGCAAACTCATCAAGTAAGAAGTTTGTTCTTACAGGTAGTTTCCCACCATGTTGTTGTGCTACATTTATTAAAGCTTCATAACATTGTTTAACAAATATAGTAGCAAGTGAATGGTATGTTGTTTTTTCATCTTGTATAATCATAAATACTGCTGTTGGCTTTTCACCTATACTATCCATATCAAAATCACTCTTAGAAAGCATTTCAGACAAATTTTTAGTAACAGCTAATGTCTTAACTTTATCTTTTAGTACAGATACAACACCACCTTTAGTTTCATTGGGAGCATCTACTGTACCTAAAGCATTTACACAAGCCGGAGAAGCTGGATCTTTAGCATGAAAATATTCTTTTAAATAATTCGATGCACCATACTTATCTTCACCTGTTGTCATCATTAAATTTACACTATTAATATTTATTTCTTCTTCTGGAGCATCCTCAAATAAAGCAAGTGATAAACCTGTTAAATAACTAGCAGCAGAATTTTGCCAGAATGGATCTTGTCCTTGACCATCTACAACTATATTAAGTGATAAGTCATTTAAAAGTTCATTTGCTTTATCAAAATTTCCTTCTTTTTGATACTTATAAGGCAAATGATATGGATTCCAACAATTACCTTTTTGTGGATCACGGAAATTAAGTATTATAATCTGGTAACCAAGTTCTCTCATTATTCCAGAATTATCGTGATATATTTCACCTTTAGGGTCAGATATAATCATTGATTCTCTACCCTTTATAAGCATTTGAACAGTTGGATTAATAATACCTTGTGTTTTACCTGAACCTGTCGCACCAATAACAAGTGTATGACTTTCACCATTATCTACATAAGCAGCTTCTTTATCATATACTAAAGGAGTACCTCCTGCTTTTGCCTCTTTTTCAATATATGGAACTCTTACAACACCTTTAGCTTTTTTTATTTCTTTATCTTTTGCCCATCTAGCATAACCATCTTCTTTTGGGTCACTTGTATATCCAAAACCTTTTTCTCTAGTAAAAAAGTATGATGATGTAGATGAAAATAAAAATGCTATAGAAACAAACCATAATACTAACGTTGTTACTATATATTTTGGAGTAAAAGCAAGTATTGGATTAAGTCCCCAGGGTGTTCCTTCTTGCACAATAAATGATACATTAAGTACACAGATTGCAACTAAATAAAGCATAAAACCTGCTACACAAGCAAACGCTATAACATCTTTTTTCTCTGCTCTAAACTTTAATTTCATATTATCACCTCAAGTAATATTTATACTATATTTAATTATAACAAAAAAATAAGTATTTTTAAATACCTATTTTTTATTTATTCAATACCAAATATATCTTTTCTATATTTACCCATCTTTTGATTTAATTGGTATTTTACATATGCTTTTTGATCATCATCTATTGTTGAAAGACAATTTGTACCGTTAGTATTAGTACATTTAGCAGCATCACAAGCTTTCTGAACCATAATAACTCGTTCTCCATTCATATACTGACTTATATATGGGAAATAGTAACATCCTCCAGCGGATGAACCATTAATCATTCTTTTTTGAATATGACTATAAACTGGATCATTATACCAATAATCACCAATATAAGCATAATTAGATAACATTTCTTCAACTGTATTATTTTCTTTTACTATTTTCAAATTTGCAAAACCTTTTATACCATCTTCTAAAGATGAATAACTACTACAGTTACCACCAACATTTGTACAACCGATACCATAATAATTATACGTTGAATCTCCTGGACTAAATCCTTCTGTTATAGCACGAGTAACAATTACTTCTGGATTTACATTATTATTAACTGAAGCATCATAAATTATTTGAGCTTTTTCAACAAACATTCTCAAGTTAGAACTACATGAGTTTTTATTGCAATATTCTTGCATTTTAGAAACAAATTGACTTCTACTTAATGAAGTTTTATGCAAATTCCAATCTCCTCCGGATGAACATTTAATAAATAGATTAACTGGATCTAATGGTGTTGAATTAGATGAATCATTATACTTTCTAAATTCAAAATGTAGATGTGATCCAGATGAATCACCCGTATTTCCAATATGACCAATTACTTGTCCTTTTTCTACTTTAGTACCAACTGCAGGTTGTCCACTATTAGCTTGCATATGCATATAAACAGAAATAAAATTATATGTATTTTTCTCTATTGTAATACTATGCTTTATCCTAACCCAAGCACCTGTAGTAGGACAATTTTCTTCTTTTCTTGAATTACAAGAAACTGTAGGTCTAGAATCTATTACTTCACCATCTGCAATTGCGTAAACAGGATCCCCTTCTTTAGAACCTGTTGTTGATGTATTAATATCAATACCATTATGATTTTTTCCATCTCTAATACCAAAAGCATAATCACCATCAAATGTAGGGGTTACCCCATCTGCAACTTTTACTGGCAATCCTAAATTATCAGAATTTGCAAGTTCTGGTTCTATACCACCAGCACAAGAATCCCCATAACTTTCCACCTCTGCATCTAAATCATAACCAAATATATCGGCAAAGTCTTTCATATTGGCATATATATCATTAATCAAATTATCTATTATTTTATCTTTTGCATCCCCTGTTGCATTGCCTATATAATCCCTAAATTCTGGCATTTTTGGAATATAATATTCCTTTAAATATTTTTTATAATTTTCTTCATTAGACTTATATTTATAAATAGTTACATAAAATACGCCATCAGTAATACTATATCTTAAGCTTGATACAGAAGAGCTAGTCATTACCAATTCTTTTATTAAATTTTGAAATGCAAGTTCATTTTCTGTAGGATTACAAATACTAGTTGTCTCACAAATCTCAGTACCTTTTACCATATCATATAATCCTTTTATTGCGTTTGTTGCATTAATAAATGGATTATTTACAGATGCTATAGTTTGAAGATACTGGTATGCATCATCGGAAAGTCTACTTTTTGATCTTTCAACAAAATCTTTTAATGTTATTTCTTCGCTTGTTGTAGGTAAGTTAGAACCAAATAGAGCTGTATCAAGTTGATGTCTTGCAAGTTTTCTAAGTCTATATATTTTACCTATTGTATAGTTTTTACCATCTTCATCCAAAGTTGAGTAAACATCATTATACTTAGTTTCTAAATACATTATTATTGCACCTTTTAACACAGATCCTTCAAGTTCTTCTATATCACCTGTATCATCACCAATTAAATCTATATTAAAATCACTATTATAACCATTAAACATTTCTGTATAAAATAATGTACTCATTAATAATGGAACGTTTAACTGTTTATCATACTCATTATATAAATATTCTAATTCCTCATAAAAAGCATCTTTTGTTGATTGATATCCAAATCCAGTATAAAAATTATTACCTTTTTCTAAAGTATCTGTAACTCTATTTGCTATTTCATCAAATCTTTCCATTGCTTCAAGTAATGGACCATAAACACCATAAATTATAAGTGCTATAGAAATAATCATTACAAATAAGGTAACCAAAATATATAATATATAATATTTTGCAAGTCTGCCAAGCAACCCAATTCCACTAAATACAGCTCCAACATAATTTCCTGAAGCTATACCTCCTGCTATACCAGCAATATCTGCAGCAGAACCTACGGCATCGCTAGCTACAGTTTTTGCAGCATTCCCTGCCTTTTTAGCAGTATCTTTGGCAAAATTAGACCCAGCATCTTCTTCACCAATTTCTGTATCAGGGACTTCTTCTTTACTATTTTCTATTCTATTACTGATGTCGTCTAATCGTTCTTGAGTTTTACTATATTTATTTTCTTTTCGTCCTCTATTTTCCTTTGATTTCTCTAAAGCATCCTTAGCACTATCTTCTTTACTAGAGTTACTATCAATACCTTTTCCTAACGTTTCAGAATTTCTTTTTGAAGTAACATTCTTTAAAGTGGAAGAATCTGAGCTGTTACCCTCAGATGAAAGATTTGATACTGAATTTTTAGATTTTGGTAATTTTTGCGCTGCAGAACTAGCTTCACTCGCAGTATCTGCAGCTTTATTAGCAGTATTAGCTGCATTACTAACTGTTTTTGCTCCTTGCTCAACTGCCTTTGCGCCAGTTTCTGCCGCTTTTGCACCACCTTCAATTGCGTCTTTCATTCTACCACCTTATTTCTTTTATAAATTATAGCCCACCTTTTGAACCAAATGAATCAAGTTCTGCATCTGTTGCAATAACATTTATTTGTAAACGTTTACTACCACATACAAATAATGCTTCACCTTGATTATATCTCTTAATATTTTCTTTTTCATTATCATTTAAATCTATTAACTTAGATAAGTCTTCAACAGCTTGTTTTCTTAAACCCATAACCATATAATATGAAGAGTTATCAAATATTGCTTTACCTTGCATTAATACTTCTGGTGCAGCAAAATCACTAGGTTGTTGTGTAATTATAATTGTACCTGAATTATATTTACGAGCACGTCTTTGTACATTTGCTAAGAAATCTGCACCTAATGCATTATTATTACCTAAAAGCATATGAGCTTCATCTACCATTAATACAGTGTTTATACTAGAATCCAAACATAAACTCCATGCATGTTTTAATATATTGAAGAACAATGCATTTTTAACATTTGCTTCAGCATTCATAAGTTCTCTTATGTTAAATACTATGAAATTTGATTTTGGAGCTATTGTTGTATGACCATCAAAATAATGTTCAAGACCTCCAAATGTTAATGGTCTAACTTTTAACTCAAGCTTTTCCATTAAATCCCTTTCTTGAGTAGCCTCACCATATGATAAAATTCTACCTCTAATAGTTTTATATACATCACTAAATGTAGGATAATCTTCAGAAGTTAACTGAGTAAAATCAGTATTTACATTTATACCAAATCTTTGATAAGTTTCTACTACTACTTCATTAAATAAAGTTAGTACATCTTCTGGAATTGATGGATCATAATATTTCATAAATGCTTTCAATGTTTGAAGAGTCTTAGTTAAAATTGAATAACCCAAACCTCTACCAGAATCTTCTTCATCACCATCTACTACTATTTCAAGCGGATTTATCATACCATATTCTCCACCACGACCTAGATCTATAAAATCACCATCATATAATCTAGTCATATCTTGAAGTTCTCCTTCTGGATCTATTGCAACTATTTTATATTGATTTCTAATGTGAGTTCTAAGTAATAATTTAGCTGCTGTTGATTTACCTGATCCAGATGTACCAAGAATAATCATATTCGCATTATTACGATTATGTTCCTTCTTTATTTGATACAAGAATTGATTAAATAAAATTATACCACCAGAGAAATCTACACCAAGCAAACAAGACAATCCTTGATCTTTTATACTATCAAATATAAAAGGATACATAGCACCAAGTGTTGGTGATGGAATAGGTGTACCAATTCTATCTTCAATATCTTGTTTTTCAAATATTGGTAAACAAGATTTTAATACTTTTTCTTGTTCAAATCTTAAAGATATAGCTCTAAGTTCCATTGCTTCAAGAACATTTTTAACTTGGAGTTTTCTCTTTTCAAGATCTTCCTTTGTATCTGCAGTAATCATTATATGAAGTTGGAAATCAAATACTTTAGATTGATTAGTTGTAATAACTCTAATAAATGATTCCAATGACTCATAATCTTGTCTTAATCTTTCTTGATAAGTTTGATCACTTTCATGCTGATATTTTTCTTTTAAATCAAGTAATTGCTTATTTAACATTTTTGATACTACATCAAAACTTACTGGAATGTGTTTAATAACCATTTTAACACCAGGAATACCAGTTGTTAAATTAGATAAATAACCTGGGCCAATAATTTTAGGATAAGATACAACTGTTAATATAGTCGCATATTTATCACTAATAAAGAAATCATTCATATTAAAGGTTAAACCTTTTGGTGCTATTTCACTTTTAATACTCATTAGCTCATCACCGTCCCACTTCTAAAATTTGTTCCCCCATTTAAGAAATTATCTAATATCATCCTTAAATCTTCATTTGAAGTTTGAGATGCTATTAAACCGCAAGAAGCTAAATTATTGATTAGTAATCTTACCTTCTTTTGAAGTGCATCATTATCACTTTCTTTAAACAATATAAAATACTCTGTATCAACCACATCATTATTCATAAATAATTCTGCTTTTTTAATATCATCATATATCAACTTTCTAAGCACTGGACTTTGTGTATCATTTAGTTGCAATTGTAATTGTGAAACATATAAATTAATATCAACTGGTCTATCAGCTACAACAAGCCAAAATTCAAAGTCAATTAAATTATAAAATGTTTTCAAACTATCAATAACACCATTTTGAACATTCTCATCAAGTATGAATATATTTCTAGGTTGTATTTTTACTCCTGTTACCATTTTTTTATTATCCAATAAAATTGTATTATTAACAATATTTTTTATTGGAAGCCAATTTTCAGTATATGCTGAACTATTTGTACTCATCCTTATAGCACCAACCTTTCCATTTATAATTTCTTCTATTGTAGAAGAACATAATTAAATCCGTAATAACTACCAAAACATTGTGATAATTTGGTATTGGAATGACCAGAAAAGCACAAATGAGTGCTGGTAGCAAGCACATAATTGCACTTATTAATTGTCCTGGAGAGACAATTAATAATGCTAATATTGAAACGACTATTCCAGACACCGCCAAAATAAGATCAAATGGTCTAAATATGTTAAATATTAACTTACCACTTTTGGCATTTGCAGGTATTAAATAATTCATATAGTATCACACTCCTTAATATCTTATTATAATGTATTAGTATTCTTCTTATTCATTGTTTTTCCAGCAGCTTTAGCCTTTTTCATTCTAACTTTTGTATCTTCAGTCGCAGACTCAATAGCCTTATCTAAATTAGATGATGCCGCATCAAGTGCTGCTTGTGCATTAGACAAATTAGCATTTAAGACATCATATCCTTCAATAGTATCTTTACTATTTAGATTACCTTGTGCATCTTTATATTTAATGTTATTTATTTCACAATATTTTTGTGCATATCCATTAATTTGATTTTGTAAACTAGTATCTAATCCGATAGATGACATAGTATCACTAAGATCTTTAAAATTAATATTTCCACCCTCTACATTATTAATCAAATTAAGAATACTACCTTTAGTACTTTGATTATCAGAAGCTTCTAAGGCAAGTTTCAATTTATTTACTATATTTTCACTATAATTAACGCTATTTTGTGCGCGCATCTGTTTATTTTGAGCCTTTTGATGTTTTTCAAGTGTTGACTGTTGAATTGGAGTAAATTTTTGTGTTGAAATCATTTGACTAAATGCATTTGCAACATTATCTGCAGCCATACCTGAAAGATTTGCTGAACCGTTAAATCCTCCCGTTTGATTCATTGATAATAAACCTCCAGAATTATTAGCTAACTTCTCTGTCATTATTTTATTACGTCTATCAAGTGCTGCTTGCTCCCTATTATATTTATCAGCAGCAAAAGATTGATTCTTGCCTAATGCTTCATTAAAAGCTTTAGCACCCTTCATTCCTCCGCCAGCAGTAATTGATGCACCAATACCAGACATAACTCCTCCAAATTTAGAATCTTTTAATCTATTAACAAGTGCTGAGCCTTTTCCACTAAAAAAATTATTATCAATACCTCTTACAGCAGCTTTTGAAGCGCCACCTACAGCTCCAATAGGAGCCATAACAGCAGTTTTTGCTACACCTCCAGCAGTTTTACCTACACTTTTCCATGCATTTTGTGCAATTGCACCAACAGCGGCCATTTCACCAAGTCTTCTACTTACTCCGCCACCTTTCATGGTAACACCAGTTATTGTTTTAACAAGATCTGGAGCTGCTTTTGCAAATGTTAACAAACCAATTATAATAAATAACTGAATCCAGAATTTTCCTTTAACATCGCCAAAATTCTCCATAAAATCTGGTAAAATATGCATTCCATATATTAACAATGCAAGTGCTGCCACTCTTATAAATAATGCTAAAAATGTATTAAGAGTTTCTTTAAACCACTTATTTAAAAATTCGCTACCATTATATATATAAGCCATAATTGATATCGGCGCAGTTAATTCCAAAAATCCCAGCTTAATAAATCTAAGTGCAGTATCAAAACAAAATAATATAAGCATATACACAACAAATATACCAGCTATTAATGCAACTAAACCATTAAAATTTAAAACATATTTTTTATTTCCATTAGTATCAACATATGTTTCATTAATATTTGGTATTATTTGATCGATATACCCTATATCATCATTTATCATTGTATTATAATTTGATTGTAAATTTTCTGATGTCGTTGTTGCCCCCTCCTCTGGATACAACAATCCAGATATTGTCATTGCAGCTAAAACTTGTCCAGCATTTGAACTTTCACCAATGTTTTTATTTTCAGAATCCGTTTGAATTCCAACTAATAATTTTTCTATTAAAGAATTACTAATTACATGATGTTGTAATTCGTACATTTTATCAAATGCAAATGGAATAAGTATAATTAAAGCTAAAGATATAAAAACTCTTTTTACAACCCCCGTTACACCTTTTTTAGAATCTGATAATACATCTGGATTTACTATTGCTTGTAGTAATTTAACTGCAAACGAAAATAGCATTACAACACTAACAAGTACATATATATTTGTACTAAAAGTTTTTATAATATCTGACTCAATGAATCTACTATCAGCTAAATAATAGAATATAGAATATAAATTTGGGATTAAACTATAAATCCAATTACATAATACAAGTGCAATTCCTCTAAATACACTCTCAAATCCACCGACTAAAAACATATTTTATACCTCCTATTCGCCATTAACTACACATTTCAAAATAGATGTATCTTTTACTCCATCATTTGTTCCAAAATTACTAACAACTATACTTATTAATATTGGAATAATAATTAATATCAACATAGCAACCAATCTCTTAGGAAATTTTTTCCAAGATTTTCTTATTTTTTCTTCGTCACTAGAAATAACTGCCTTCCCATAATCCAATATACCAAATAAAATTGTTAATATTGGTGCAGAAATAGTAACTATTTGCCAAAATATATGTAGTATTGAAAAGTCAGAACATTGTACTTTGTACGGACTAAAAGATATGCCTTCTAAAGTTGGAACATTAGTTTTATACAATGATGATGAAACAGTACTTATTTGAGTTTCCAACTTTTTCTTATATTGTTCAACTAAATTATTTAATGTATTATATTCATCTTGACCTAAGCATTCTGATAAACAAGTTTCCAATTCAGTACCATTTTTATTTTTACATGTACTAGTATAGCAAGTTCTACAATTTTTATATTTTACATTACCTGATTTACAATAATTTGCTGATGTTGAATTTTCATAGTTACAATATCCTAGACATTTGTTGTTTGAAAGTTCATTTAAAAGATTTCTTTTATCATTCAAATCTTCTTCCTTACTTATTTCTTCTTTTAACTTTTCTGAGACAGCGCCTATTGAATTAACCTGATTATATAAATTATTAAATTTAGTTTTATTTGCAAGTTTTCTAATACTTCCATCAGTACCAATAGCATCTAAATAATTTGAAAGTTGTTTTAATAAAGATTTATAATCATTAGTGTATTGTGCACAATAAGAACTTTCATTGTATTTTGGAGAGTTTATCCAATCTTCACCACAAGTATTTTTAACATAAGATAACTTATCATTTGCAAGTGTATTCCATCCATCTAAAGTAGTATCAACATACTTTTGCATTGTACTACTTGAAAATTTTTCTGTTACTTTTCCATTTTCAGTATTTTTTATTGAATATAATGGCATTACAAATTTATGTGTACCTAAGGATGGTAATTTATTAAGATCACTGTTCCCACTATTTTTTTTAACATTATTTATAAAAGTATTCGAATCAGATACCTTTAATACAATAATTGAATCATCTTTTTTATCTGCTGTAGATATAACAAATCCCTTCGCTATTACACCAGCAGTTTTCCAAAAATCTACATTTGTATTGATATATTCTGGGCATTTTTTATTTTGATCTATATAATCTTTAAATTCTTGACTTGGATACATAGCTCTTGTCTCATTTTTATAATTATTCAAAGCAAGATTACTAATATCACCATTTGTTATAGTAATTTGCGCTGTAAAATAAAGACTTTTAGGTTTTACATCATCGCTTATTATAGAGTAACTACTTAATTTTGCACCCACATATGGCAATTTATAAGTACAAACCATATTAGTTGCGTTTTCTGCTTTTATATTTATTGTCCCAATAAAAAATATTGTTACTGATATTAAAATATATTTAAATAACTTTTTCATACATATTCTCCAATCATAATCAATACTATAATACCATATTTATTTACAAAAAAAAAGAATATTTATAAATATTCTTTAACATTTAATGCATTATCTAATAGATAATTAATTCTATATTTTTTAATTCATACTTATTTTAAATAAAATTAATCTATTGAACTATTAATTTTAGTAAATGCTCCATTGCCTGCAGCATTCCAACATGCTTTCCAAGCTTTTGCATCACTTACAACTAGATTAATTGCTAAATTAACAATAAATGGTAATAAAAATACAATTATTGCAGAAATTAATCTTTTTACAAATGGTTTTTGTGCTTCTTTTATTTTCTTTTCATCACCAGCTATAACAGCCTTACCCATATCAATAGTACCAAATAAAATTAAAGCAATTGGAATTAATATTTGCAACCAAGTAATAATTAGTCTAATTAATTTTAAAACATTTAATAAATCCTTATATTGTGGTTCATTACATGTAATTAAAAATTCTAACATATCTGTGTCTCCTCCTTCATATTTATACCATAATTTTATATTTATTTATTGTAAATGTCAAGTTTTTTAAAAAAATATACATATATTTTACTATGATTGTATTTTTTTAAGTTTTATGCTACTATTTTTATGGAGATGGTATGATGAAAT
>OIWT01002619.1_pt1 | contig 18118 bp, 16 predicted proteins | sample 1587701 | NCBI WGS metagenome assembly OIWT01 (sample SAMEA3888904, study PRJEB22519) | human gut metagenome | biome: human gut; feature: human-associated habitat; material: faeces | place: Denmark | collected 2009
ATCCTCAAAAATCTTTGCCAAATCTGCGGCAACTTATTTTTTGCCGCTTACTAAACAGCCGCTGCTGAAAACAAAGTGCGCAGGCGCGCCCGGCGGTCATTCGTAGTCTTCGAGGCGCCACTCGTCCTTCCATTCGATGGTCGGCATCCCGTTGCGGAATACTACCGGCAGGAAGACATAGGTGGCGTTGTAGACGGCCTGTGAAGGCGTGACCAGAGTGTAGCGCCGGTCGGCGGTCGTGGGGGTGTTGAAATCCCTCGGATACGGGCGATGGTCCTTGTAACGCGCGAGGAATCCGGAATGCTCTCTGGACGGGATGTCGGTGTTGAAGGTATGTGGCTGCCATCTGTCCGCCATCGCCACATAGAGATCCCTGCCAGGAATCTTGAGCACGCTTGTGATCTGGGAGCAGAATGAATGGGCGTATCTGTCGCCGACATGCGGGTCTCCCAGCACTTCATACTCGCCATGATAATCGTCAAACACGGCGATTTCTGAAGGGTTTGGCGTGTAGCCGGTAGTGCCGGAGGTGAAGATATAGTGGCGGCCGTCCTTGACGAAATGCGCTGCGGCCTCGCGTGTCAGTGGGGGAGTGAGCCCCACGAAATGCTCGGAAAACCTGCCGTTGACGCCCAGGCAGTCTTCTGTGAGTTCGGCGCATATGTACTCCCAGTGCGGGCGCTCGAACCAGACATAAGACTTGCCGGTCTGCGGGTCGGTGTACATGTCGAAGTCGCCCACTGCGAACCCGTCCGGCTTGATGCTTGTGACATACTCGTATGGGCCGAGGAAACTGTCTGACTGTGTAATCACGAAATGCCCGTCATTTGCCTGGTATTTGAGCCAGCAGACATATTTGCCCGTTTTCTCGCTGTATACGATGTGCGGGCGCTCAAGTTTCTGCGACCAGTGCAGGGGAGAGGCCGGGTCGGCTGACGGAGCGAGGATGTCCCCTTCATCCTTCCAGTTGTAGAAATCGTCTGACGAATAGCACCTCACCCCACAGAAAACCCTGTTGGTGCCAAAGAGCGTGGCGGTCTTGTCTTCCCCGTACCAGTAGTATCTGCCGTCCCGGTATGTTACCTGAAATCCGTGTGCCTGAATGGGTTTGCCGTCCGTGTCCAGCCAGACTTCGCCCGGCTTTATGGAACTGTACCTGACCGGGTGCAGCGGGTAATTCTGTATGCACAGATAGTTGCACTTGCCGATGGTATCAATCTGTATGGGGCAGTCCTTGGAAGTGTTGGCAAAACCGAAGAACGAAGCATAATCGCATGCGTCAACGGTGAAATGCGTATCTTCTGACTCGACTCTTATATCTTTGATAGAGAACCCGTTGACATCCTGTACCTTGCCTATCTTCTCGCATCGGGCAGAAACATTGCCGAAGAATATGCTGGAGGCTTTAAGCTCCGGAAGGGCGGCGATGTTTATCAGGTTGCGGCAGTTTTCTATCTCTATGTCATGGATGGATATGTTGCGCAGGTACGGGGTCAGGCGGGTCACTTCAAGGGCCGGGTAGCGCTGTGCGAGCTGTCCGACCCATCTGCTGGAGCCTAACAGGTCGCAGAAAAGCGCGTCCCTTAGGATGTCAGCCTTGACGCGTTCTATGTAGATGTTCTCGGCACCGCCTCCGCGTGGCCGGCGTGACTTGAAGCGGAAAGCCTGGTCGGTGCCGTCGAAAATACAGTCGTGCAGGTAGATGTTGCGTATGCCTCCGGCGGTCTCGGTGCCGCAGACTATGCCGCCGGCACCACGCAGGGCCACTGAGTTTCGGATCACGACATTCTCTGTCTGGATGGCTGTGTCCACGCCGTCATCGCCGCGCCCGGATTTCATGGTGTAGCAGTCGTCCTGACAATCAAGCGAGCAGTATTCTATGAGAACATCGCGGCTGGAGTCTATGTCTATGCCGTCTGTGCGTCCGTGCCCGAAACTGCGGACCGTCACGCCGCGGATGATGACATCTTCGCAGTATTGCGGGACAATGTTCCAGAATAGTCCGTCTTCCAGGGTCACGCCTTCGATGAAGACCTTTCTGCAGCGGATAGGGGAGATGGTCTTCGGCAGAAACACCGGTCCGCCGTCGCGTCCCTCGAAGATGCGTTCCGCTTCCGGCCCCGTTGTCAGGTCTTCTATCTTATGGACCGTTTCAGAGTTGCGCTTGTAGATTTCACAGTCTGTGGACGGGCCTTTGATTGTGCCTGTGCCTGTGACGGCTATGTTGGTCTGCCCGTCAGCGTAGATGCAGGCGCCGAGGGAGTATAAGTTGACGCCCTCGTCACGGGTATATACTGCCGGGAGATAGTCCTTGATGCGGCCGCTGAAGTTGAGGGTGCAGCCCTTGGAGAGATGAAGGTTGACGTTGCTCTTCAGGCAGATGCGCCCGGTGGTCCAGTGCCCATCCGGGATGATGACTGTCCCGCCGCCATGCGCCGCCATTTCGTCTATGGCCTGCTGGATGGCAGATGTGGTCGCTGCCGCAGGGTCTGAGGAGGACGCATCTTCTGGAATCGATACCGTGATGCTGCGCTCAGGGAATGCCGGCCTGGTGAAGCTGATGGTGCGGAACGGAGCGTTGACGGGAGCGATTTCCGTACTCATGTGTTCCGGTCCAGCAATGATGTCGAGGCCTTCTTGGGCGGGTGTGCTGCCACAGGAGGGCAGTATGAGCATTGCCGCGAGTAATGCGGCGAGGGTTATAAGCGGTGTTTGTGGTCTCATTCTGCGAAGATACTGTTTTTCCGCCACATAATAATCGTTAAATCTGCGGTAACTTACCCTTTGCCGCTTACACAATAAAAAAGAATGGTCGGCCAAATCTTGGTCAACCATTCTTTGTGACGCCTGCAGGATTCAAACCTGCGACCTTTTGATCCGTAGTCAAATGCTCTATTCAGCTGAGCTAAGGCGCCAAGTCAGACCGGACTGGCCGGTCTGTGTATTTATTCTGCCGGAGTTTCCTTCATGTTGCGCTTTGCCTCCTTGATGCGGGCCTTCTTACCTGAGAGGTTGCGGAGGTAGAAGATACGTGCGCGACGAACCTTTCCGACTTTGTTGAGTTCAATCTTCTCGATGGCAGGAGACTCATAAGGGAAAATCCTCTCGACTCCGACTCCGTTGGAGACTTTACGGATGGTAAAGGTCTTCGTGTATGGGGTGGCTCCACAAATCTGGATAACCACACCTCGGAAGCTCTGGAATCTGAACTTGTCGCCTTCCTTGATCTTGTAGGTCACGGTGATTGTGTCACCGGCCTTGAACTCCGGGTAGGATGCAGTCTTGTTCTCGCTGAATGACTGCTCCACTAATTTTATCAAATCCATAATCTCAAATTATGTTCTAATCGCAGCGTCATCAAACCGTCTGAAGAGAGGCTGCCGTTTTCGGATTGCAAAGATAGGCAATAATTGTGAACCTCCAAAATTTTTTAGAAGAATTCACTCTCTTTTTTGAATATCATCATGTCGTCCCTGGTCGGAGCCGGCTTGAATGAATCGCTGCCCCTCATGACCTCGAAAGCGTCTTTCTCGCTCTTGCTCAGCTTGTGAGGCACCCATATCAGGATCTTGACATACAAGTCGCCCTTGCCGTATCCGTTCACTGACGGAAGACCCTTGCCGCGGAGTTTCTGTACTGTGCCCGACTGAGTGCCTGCCGGCAGCTTGAGCGTCTGCGGCCCGTCGAGGCAAGGTATGGATATTTCACATCCCAAGATGGCATCAGTGACCCGTATGACCTTGGTATAGAAGAGGTTCTGTCCCTCTCTCTTGAAGAATGAGTGCGGGATTTCCTCTATGGTGACATAGAGGTCTCCGTTGACACCTCCCATAGGGCCGGTGTCGCCGCCGCCCTGGACGGTCAGCTGCATCCCTCCCTCGACTCCTGCCGGAATCTTGACAGTCACATTCTCCCTGACCTTGACCACGCCCGTGCCTCTGCACTGGCTGCACGGGTTGGAGACAATCTTGCCTGAACCCTTGCAGTTCGGGCAGGTCGAGACTTTGCTGAATATGAAACTGCCGGTCATCACCTGACCGGAACCGTTGCATGTAGGGCAGACCTTGATGTCAGATGCGTTGGTCGTACCCTTGCCGCCGCATGACGGGCAAGGTCTGTTGCGCTCCACAGTGACGGTCTTCTCGCATCCGGAGGCAATCTCTTCGAGGGTGAGCCTGACTTTTACCGCAAGGTCACTGCCGCGCACGACACGGGACCCGCCGTTCCTCTGGCTTCTGCCCCCGAACGGGGACCCGCCACCGAAAGAGGAGCCGCCGAAACTGAATCCGCCACCGAAGATGTTCTTCAGCAGGTCGTCCAGGCTTCCGAAGTCCTGGGCCCAGTTCTGTCCTCCGGCGTTGTCTCCGACGCCCGCGAATCCGAACTGGTCGTATTTGGCCTTCTTGTCCGGGTCGCTGAGCACCGAATACGCCTCTGAGGCCTCCTTGAATTTCTCCTCGGCGGTCTTTTTCTCCTCGTCCGTGCCGCTTACCCAGCGGTCCGGATGCCATTTGAGCGCCGCCTTGCGGTAAGCGCTCTTTATATCGTCTGCGCTGGCCCCCTTCTGGAGGCCGAGCACCTCATAATAATCTCTTTTTTCTGCCATAATCTGTTATGCTCCAACGACCACCTTGGCATAGCGGAGAACCTTTCCGTTGAAGGTGTATCCTGTCTGGATCACATCAACGACCTTGCCTTTGAGATCCTCGGCTGGTGCGGGAATCTGCGTCACCGCCTCGTGGAGGTCGGTGTCGAATTTCTCGCCCTTAGCCTCGATCTTGTCGAGACCCTTGGTCTTGAGGTAGTCCATCAACTTATTGTAAATCAGATTTGTGCCCTCTATCGCGGCTTCGTCTGCCGAAGAGACGAGCATCTCCATGGCCCTTTCGCAGGCGTCAAGCACCGGAAGCATGCCCTTGACCGTGTCTGCCGCAGCGGAAGCGGTCAGTGAGAGTCTGTCTTCGGCGGAACGTCGGCGGAATGTCTCAAACTCCGCCATCAGACGTATATAGTCGTCCTTCTCTTTCGCCAGTTTGTCAGTCAGTTCGGCGACCTGCTTCTTGAGTTCGCTTTCCTTGCGCTCCTCCTTCTTGCTCTGCTTCTTTTTCTTTTCTTCAATGTCGGAGGCCTTCTCTTCGAGTTCCGGCTCCTGCTTCATATCTTCTTTTTCTGCCATAATCAATTTGTTTTGCAGGGAATGAATCAAAAGCCCTGCCACTGACATTCTGTCACCTGAAGAAGCGGTCGATCTCCCTCAGAGACTCCGGCATGGCGAATATGGCCACCCTGTCGTAGGTTTCGATCGTGGTGTCTCCGACGGCGATGCTGGCGTCGTTGCCCCGGATGACCCCGACTATTATCGCGTTCTGCGGGAAATCCAGGTCCTTGAGCGGTCCCTTGGTGATAGGCGCTCCAGGGGCCACGGTGTATTCCATCACCTCGGTGTTGGTGCCTGCCATGTATCTGACGAACCGGGCCTTGCCGGAGAGTGTGAGCCTGAATATCCTGCCCGCCGTGATGAGTTTGCGGTTGATGACATTGTCCACGCCCATCTCTTCCGCAAGCCTTATGTACTCGATGTTCTCGACTTCGGCCACTGTCCGCGCGACTCCGAATTTGCGCGCCACCACACAGGAGAGCACATTGCTCTCGTCGCTCTCCCCGAGGGCTATGAAGACGTCATACTGCTGTATGCCCTCTTCGTAGAGGAAGTCCGAGTTGCGTCCGTCCCCGTTGATGACCAGCACCGAATCCGGCAGGTTTTCCGATAGATGTATACAGCGCTCCCTGTCCTTCTCGACTATCTTGACGCTGATGCCGTTGGCGGCAAGGGAGCGGGCCAGCATCTCGGATGTCCGTCCGCCGCCGAGGATAAATGCGCTGCTGATCTCTATGTTGCTCTTGCCGAATAGTTTATGCAGTGCCGTCACACCCTCCCTTCTCGAGATGGTGAAGACAAGGTCTCCGAACAGGAACTTGGTGTTGAGTTTCGGGATGATGGTCTTGCCGTCGCGGGAGATGGCTATGACCCTGAACTGCTTGAGGTCCTCAGGCGTGATGGTGCTGATGAATTCGGAGAGTTTGAGGTCAAGCAGCGGCGACTCTTCATTGAGTTTGAATACCGCTATCTGCAACTTGCCGCGGGCGAACTCCATCGTCTCGGCCGTGGAGTTGTGGTTGAGGAAGTCTATGATCTCGTCTGCCGCTATCCTCTCCGGGTAGAACATCATCTCGATGCCCATCTCCTTGAACAGCAGCTTGTTCTCGGCCGACAGGAACTCCTCGTCGCTGATCCTGGCTATCACCTTGGCGGCCCCGAGCCTCTTGGCGAGCAGTGCCCCGACTATGTTGACCTCCTGCGGGGCGAATGGGTAGACGGCTATATAAAGGTCGGCCTCCGCCACGCCCGCTTCCCGGAGGACCTTGATCGATGACGGATTGCCGAGTATTGTCTCCACATCGGCGTAAGCGGACATCGCCGCCAGCCTTTGCGGGTTGTCGTCGATGATGGTGATTTCGTTGCCCTCGGAGCGGAGCATTTTCGCAAGGTGGGATCCTACCTCACCCGCGCCTTCAATGACTATCTTCATATCTTCGCAAATAATCAAAAATCCTCTCTCCCCGCAGCAGTGACTGGAGGATGATGCAGACGGGCGCCACTCCACGTATGTCCCCGTTCCTGCTCGCCGCCTTGTGCGGCACTTTGCGGAGACGGCGGTATTCGCGGTGCGCCCGGAACACGGACCCGCAGAAGTCCGTCTTGCCTACGAGCAGGTAGACCAGGGCGCTGCAGTCATCCAGGACGAGCCTGGTGATGATCCTGACGCGTGCCTTGAAGCGGCCTATGGTTGGGGCCAGGTTGTTGTCGAGCAGCAGCAGTCCGTTGCGGTAGTTGAGCCTCAGCTTGGTGGCGGAAGTCCTCGGGAGCGTGCCGCCTCCCAGATGCCAGACGCGCGAAGACGGGACGACGCGGACCCTGTGTCCGGCAAGCTGGGCCCGCCAGCAGTAGTCGATTTCCTCCATGTGGGCGAAAAACCTCTCATCCAGTCCCCCCGACTCCTCCCACAGCGTGGTCCTGGTCATCAGACAGGCCCCCGACACCCACAGGACATCCTTGACGGAAGAGTATCCCGGGCCGTCGACGTCAGTGCGTGACAGGACGCGTCCGCGGCAGAAAGGATAGCCGAAACGGTCGATGTATCCTCCTGCGGCACCGGCGTATTCAAGCCTGTCAGTCTGTATGTATGCGCCGTCCTTATGTGTGAGCGCCAGCAGTTTAGGGCCGCATACTCCGCATTCCGGGTGCGTGTCCATGTAGTCCGTGAGCCTGTCGAGCCAGCCCGGCTCGACAAGTATGTCCGAGTTGAGCAGAAGAAGGTATTCCGGCCGCGGGCCGGGGCCGGAGAGGAGACGGGCCATGGCCCTGTTGTACCCTCCGGTGAAACCGTAGTTGCGGTCAAGGACTATGGTCCTTATGCCGGGGAAATGCGTGGCGAGCATCTCCACGGAACCGTCAGTGCTCCCGTTGTCAGCGACCACAAGCTCCGCATCCCGGCCGCAGAGGCTTTCCTCTATGGCCGGGATGAACTGAGCCAGATAATCCCTGGTGTTCCAATTCAGTATGACAACGGCGGTCTTCAGGGCCCGTAGCTGTTATTTGTCGCCGCAGCCGCAGTTGCAGTCATCTCCGCAACCGCACTCTTTGCCTTCTCCGCAACCGCAGTCGCAGTCGTCACCGCAACCGCATTCTTTGCCTTCTCCGCAGTTGCAGTCATCTCCGCAACCGCATTCGCCTTCCTTGCAGTGGCAGCCGTCACCGCAGTGGCATCCTTCCTTAGGGAGATATTCGCCGTGGAGTCCTTCTTTGAGCTCTTTCTCGCTGGCTTCACGCACGCTCTCGACCTTCCCGGTGAAGTGCAGGGTCTTGCCGGCCATCGGATGGTTGAAGTCCATGGTCACGCTGTCCTCGCCCACAGACTCTACCTTGCCCTGGATCACCTGTCCGGCGGAGTTGAGCATAGGGATGATGTTGCCCGGCACGAGGAGGTCTTCGCGCACCTTGCCGTCGATCTCGAATGCGCTCTTCGGGATGTCGGTCTTGTATTTCGGCTCGTATGCGCCGTAGCCTTCCTCCGGGGTGAGGGTGAATTCGAAGTTGTCACCCGGCTCCTTCTCCTCCAGTTCGGATTCGAATTTGGGGAGGAGCATCCCTGTTCCATGTATGTATTCGAGAGGGGCTTCAGAGCCCGCCTTGTCGGCTGTCTTGCCTTCCACGTTGAGTTCGTAGCTTACCGCTACCACTTTGTTCTTTCCTACTTTCATTGTCGTTATATGTTTTATTGGTTTATCCGCTGAAATCCACATCGGCAAACGCCAATGTAGGAATAAGTTTTGACATGCAGTCCCTCGCGTCGTCTCCGGCCGCGATGAGCTTCTTCCACAGGGAGAGGAAGTTCCCGGTCACGAGCATTCCGCTCACCGGCCTTGATACCTTCCCGTTCTCGAACAGGAAGCCCTCGATGCCGTAGGAGAAGTCTCCGGTCACAGGGTTGCTGTTGCCCCCGTTGAAGTCCGTCACGAGTATTCCGTTCCCGCATATTTTCAGTATCTCGCTTCTCCCGAGACCGCTTTCGGGCCAGGGGAGGACTTTGGGTCTCGTGGCCTCTTCCACTGTCGGGGCTATCCCGAGTTTGCGGGACATGTAGGTGTTGACGAAATATTCGCACACCTCTCCGCTTCTGATGATAGGTGTCTCCGCCGTGGCGACTCCCTCCGAATCGAAGAGCTTGGAGCAGGTCTGCCCCTTGATGTGCGGAAGGTCCATTATCGTCAGCCCTTCAGGGAAAGGCCTCTTGCCGAGGCTGTCCACGAGGAAGGAGTTGTTCTGCTGGATGGAGAATGCGTTGAGAGCCCTGAGGACGGGGGAGACCATCTTGGAGGCCACTTCGCTGTCCACGACCATATTGTATCTGCCGCCCTGGACAGCGCCCGAACCCACTTGGGCCCATGAACGCGCAAGGGCTTTCTCCCCGCAGGAGCGTGTGTCGAGGGCGTCAAGATGTGAGGCTGAGTCCCACCAGTAACCGCTGTATTTCTCCCCGTCCTCTTCGATCGTGATCTCCACTCCGTAGTCGAAAGAAGTCTCGCTGTGCAGGCAGAGCACGCCGTCAGTGTCCATCACGACGGTCTTGTAGACGCTGTCGGAGTATTCGCCCTCCTCGGAGAGTATGCCGTCGCGGTAGACGGAGGCGTCGAGCGCCATGCGGATTCTCTCCTCTGGGGTCATGCTCTCTCTCCGACAATCTGTCAGTCCCAGCTCGTCGCCTGTTATGGCTTTGCTGCAGCAGCGCCTCGGATCAGGCAGGTCGCGGCACTCATCCTTCGATATGGTCCTTACTGTCTTCACCGAACTCTCCAGGAAGTCCCTCAGCGAGGCCGGGTCGAGTTTGTTGGTGGAGAAACTCCCGAAGCGTCCGTCCGCGAAGAGGGCGAAGCTAAGTGAACTGTCCACGCAGTGCGTTACCCTGTCCACCTCGCCGTTGAGGGTGGCGACAAGGTCCTCCTCGCTTCTGCACAGAGTCGCGCGGGCCTTCTCGGCCCCCGCCTGCCGTGCCATGTCAAGGCTCTCTCTGACGAGTTCTATGTCCTTTGGGTCTATCATCTTATTCTCCTCCCACCGTGAGATTGCGTATGAGCACTGAAGGTATCCCGCAGGAAACCGCCACGCTCTGCTCCTTGCCGCAGGTCCAGGTGCTCTCGTCTATCTTCAAGTCCGATGCCACTGCCTCAATGTCAGCGAGCGCCTGCGGTCCGTTGCCTATTATGTTGATGTCTTTTACCGGCATGGTGAGCCTGCCGTCCTCTATGAGGAAACCGCTGCGGACATAGAAGGTGAAGTCTCCTTCGCCTATCTTGACCTGGCCGTTGGCGAACTGGTCCACATAGATGCCCTTCTGCACGGAGGCTATGAGGTCGGACACGCAGCCCTTGTCCCCGCTCTCCATGTAGGTGGCCCTCATCCTCGGGATGGGGTTGTATCGGAAAGACTCGCGCCTGCCGTTGCCGGTCGGGCTCACTCCGTACCAGGCTGCGCTTATGCGGTCATGCAGGTAGGAAGTCAGCACCCCGTCCGTGACCATATACGTCTTCTGTCCGGGGATTCCCTCGTCGTCGTAGTTGCACGCGCCCCGGTTGGCCGGCAGGGTGCCGTCATCGAGGATGTTGATTCCTTTGGGGCAAATTCTCCGTCCCATCTTGTCGGAGAATATGGACTGGCCCTTGCGGTTGAAGTCGGCCTCGAAGGCGTGCCCCATGGCTTCGTGAAGCAGGATGCCGGAGGCGCCGGCCCCCATCACCACGGGCATCTGCCCGCCTTTTGGCCTGCGCGCCTCAAATCTCTCGTCCATGCCCTTGACGGCTCTCTGCGCGAGGTCTTCCAGCACCTGCTCCCCGATCATCTCCACGCCCTCCCTGAGGCTGCGGGAGACGCTGCTGTTCTCCGTACTGTCGCCCTGACGGAAAATGGTCTGCACGCTGACGCTTCCAAGCGGCCGGCGGTCGCAGGTCAGTTCTCCGAGAGAGTTGTACATCATTATGTCGCTCACCGACCAGGACAGGGCCGCGATTACCTTGATCACGCGGCTGTCCAGGCTGCGTATCCTCTGGTCGAGCCTTTTGAGAAACGGTACGAGTCCTGCCGTGTCCGCGCTTCTCCAGTCTTGCAGCATGGGGTAGCGGTCAGCCGCATTGATAGCGGCGCCGAGTCTCTGCCGGGAGAAGTCCGTGGAGGGGGTGGCGCTGGAGGCGATGGCCCCGGCTGCAGCGGCTGCCGACATGAGCGGGCGTAAGTCTGTGCTTTCCGCGTATGCGTAACCTGTCCTATCTCCCTTGAGGACGCGGATGCCGCATCCGTAGTCTATATGATGTCCTCCGGAAGTGACTTCACCGTCGCGCAGGAGCAGGTCGCCGTATTCAGTGTCCTCGAAATACAGGTCGCACCAGTCTCCTCCGGAGCGCAGGCCTTCCGCGACTATGGCGCGAAGCTCTTCTTCCGAGAGCGAGAATCTGTCAATATTCTTCATCAGGGTGTATGGTGTTCCAGATCAGGTGATATTTTTCGTTGTCTTTGATGTAGGAATACTGTTTCGAACCTTCAGCCACTACGGTGAACGGTGACTTTGAGTTGTCCGCGAGTATCCAGTTGTCGCAGATGGGGCGGTAGGTCTCGAAAAAGTACTGGAGCCCCATCACATAGCGTCGCCGCACCACATTGTCGGGTATGTTGTGCCCTCCGGCCGCGACCCTGTCCCGGACGCGCTTTATCGCGAGCTCCGGAGAGTTGAGCCAGAAGTACAGCAGGGTCACCTCGTAGCCTACCGACTGGGCCTCCTCTATAATCTTGACAAGGGAACGGGTGGCGAGCGTCGTCTCTATGCTGAAGTCTTCATAGCGTCCGAGCAGGTAGTTGATTTTCATCAGCATGTACCGGCTGGCCGTGATGGATGCCGCTGACGGATTGAAAGGGGACAGGCTCTTGGCGAACTCGTCGGAATTGACGAACTCCCTGCAGTCCAGAAGGTCTGGAAGCAGGGTATAGGACGCCGTCGTCTTGCCGGAGCCGTTGCATCCTGAGAGTATGTATAATTTAGGCATTGTTAACTCCGTATCCGAAAAGTGCAAAATCCCCTTTTGCGGGGTCTGAAGGGAATATCTCACGGAACGCGTCCGTGATCTGCAGCGCCGTGGCGAGGTCTTTGCTGCGGCGCGAGGTGAGTCCTAGCGCGACGGCCTGGTCATATACATGCACGTCGAGCGGTATCAGCAGTTCCGACGGGGAAGTGTGTTTCCAGAGCCCAAGGTCCACCTTGCCGTCATCCCTCACGAGCCAGCGGCGCATCATGTTGATTTTCTTGTCCGGGGCCTTGGCGTCTGGCTTCTGTCCGAACACGACCTCCCGGATCTGCTTGGCGCTGAGAGTCTCAAGAGAGTCGTGCGCAGTGTAGAAGTCCTTGAGCCGCCGGCAGATGGCTGCCGTGTCCGACCACTTCACCGTCCGGTGTATGCTGACGGGGTCGTCTCTCCAGTCTCCGGACATCACATAGTCGAGGGGACGCCACTCCATGTGGTCGAACAGGCGCTCGCAGTCCCTGACTATCATCGCCCTCCGTCCCCATGCGAAATGTGCGGCGAACACGGACGCTATCTCTATGTCCTTGAGGCTGGCGCCGTCCCGTGCGAATCTGCGCGGAAAAGCGATCGGGTCCTCGTCAAAATAGACTGGGTCGTTGTATTTCTCGGCCCAGTCTATGAGTTGTTCTTTGAGTCCGGAAGTCATCTTCCGCCGCTCTACTTCTTCTCAGGGATGGCTTCGAGCACAGCCTTGAGGAAGTCCCAGGTCTTCTGGACTGACGGGATGTTGACCTTCTCGTCAGGGGAGTGAGGGTACATGATGGTAGGTCCTATGGATACCATCTCCCAATGCGGATACTTGGCTCCGAGCAGGGCGCATTCGAGTCCTCCGTGGGTTGCGAGGACATTCATCGGCTTGCCGAACATCTTGGCGTGGATGTCGTTGAGCATTGCGATCATCGGGGTGTCAGGCTTCGGAGTCCATCCGCAGTAGCCGCCGACGAACTTGATCTTGGCTCCGGCGAACTCGAAGATGTAACGTACTCTTGCCGCGAGTTCGGCCTTGGACTCGTCGATGGCGCTCCTGAGCAGTGACGCCACGGTCAGATGGCCGCGGCTGCATTTTACCACGGCGAGGTTGATGGATGTCTCGGTGAGGCCCTGCATGCTCTGGCTCATCCTGATTACATTTGAAGGGCAGGCGGAGATGGCCTTGAGGGCGTTGAGAGCCACGGCATCTTCGATATAGCTTGGTGCCGCCTTGCTCTTCTCCACCTTGCAGGACATCGCAGGATCGCTCTCCTTATACCTTGCGGTCACTTCAGCGAAGTTCTTGCGTATGGCCCTGAGGACGGCGGCGCACTTTTCGGCAGGCACGGCGATTTCGGCTTCTCCCTCGAACGGGATAGCGTTGCGGAGGCTTCCTCCACGGATGTCAGTGAGCTTGGCTCCGTACTTCTCCATCACAGGGATGAGCGCGTTGGCGAGCACCTTGTTGGCGTTGGCCCTGTAGAGGGAGATGTCCATCCCGGAGTGTCCGCCTGAAAGGCCCTTTACCGTGAGCTTGCAGCCGAGATATCCGGCCGGAGTCCTGAGGCTCTTGTATTTGAAATCGGCTATGGCGTCCAGTCCACCGGCGCAGCCGATGCAGAGTTCGTCCTCGTCTTCGGAATCCAGGTTGAGGAGTATGTCTCCCTTGAGGACTCCGGGCTTGAGAGCGTCGGCTCCTGTCATGCCGGTCTCCTCATCATAAGTTATGAGCACTTCTACCGGTCCGTGCTTGAGGCTCTTGTCCACGGCCACGGCCATACCCATCGAGACTCCGATGCCGTTGTCCGCTCCGAGGGTGGTGCCTTTTGCCTTGAGCCACTCGCCGTCTACCCAAGTCTCGATCGGGTCCTTGAGGAAATCATGGACGGTGTCGCCCGTCTTCTGCGGAACCATGTCCATGTGCCCCTGGATGATGACACCTTTGCGGTTCTCATAGCCTGGGGTGGCTGGTACACGGAGAATCACATTGCCGGTCTCGTCGGCGAATGCTTCGACCTTATGTTCTTTTGCCCAGTCGAGGATGTGCTGGCGCACGACTTCCTCGTGTTTTGACGGGCGCGGGCAGCGGGTGAGGCCGTAGAAGGCATCCCAAACGACCGCTGGTTTCAAGTCCTTGATAGTCATATTAAATATCAGTTTTGAGGGTTATTATTTCCATCTTTTGTGTGTCCACAGATAGTTCCACGGCTGCTCCTCGATGTCTTCCTGGAGCAGGGCATAGTATCTGTCGAGTATGTCTTTCTCCTCCATCTGGCGTGCGTCCTTGCAGATGGGGACGAAAGTCATTTCGTAGTTGCCGTCTTCCATTTCACGCATCCTGAGGTAGAGGACGGCCATGCCGAGCTTGTGCGCCAGGGCGGGGGCTCCGTCCATGGACCAGGTCGGCTGGTGCATGAAGTCGCTGACCCTGACCTTGGATGAGTCGGAATACGGGTACTGGTCGGTCACGATGTTGTAGAACATCCTCTCGTTCTTGTGCCGTATCACATAGCGCATCAGGCTATATGATTCGACCATCCCGTCATAGTGCTCCTTGTCTTCCACGGCCGCCTGGCGGTTCTTCTTCATGAAGAGCTCCCAGGTAGGGCTGGACAACTTCTTGTAGATCACGCACATGTTGCGTTCGGGATACTTGATGTGCTCGTCGGAGTAGAACCGGTAGCCCCCGAAGAGCTCCCAGTTGCCGCTGTGCGACCCCATCACGAACACGCTCAACCCCTCATCGTAGCAGCCGTTGAGAAGCTCCGGATTGGTGAGGCGGGCCACTTTGGACTTGCGCAGTCTCGAAGGGGTCGAAGCCCCGAACCAGACAGCTTCTCCGATGATCTTCCCGAAATGCGCGTATGTGTGCCTGCAGATGTCCTGCAGTTCGCCGTACTTCTTGTCCGGGAAACTTCTGGCGAGGTTGATCATCACCACATCCCTGCGGTAGCGGACCATATTGCAGGCAATCTTCCCGATCAGATGTCCGCATTTTCTGTGGAAGCCGAGCGGGAGGATCGCCAGAGGTCTTGTCAGGCAGCGCAGTATGAAGCAGCCTGCTTTCCCGGATTTGGAAGTTGTTTTGAATTTATTTGTCATAAATTTTATGAAGATTTTTCTGTCAGAATTTTTTTCTGGATTTTGAGAAAGATAGTAGAACTATCTGACCGAGAAAGCCAGGAAAAAATATGGCGAAAAAGCAAGTAAAAGAATTTTCAACATAAATCAAAACAACTTCTTAACCATGCTAGCCTGTGACTTTTTCGAGCCACTTCACCATGCCGAGCATCACGCCCATGGAGATGAGGCAGATGATGAGGAACACGAGCCAGCAGTACTTGATCGGCCAGGCGTTGTACATCACAGGGCCTATCCAGATCATGAGGTTGCCGAGCGCCGTGGCTCCGAGCCAGAGTCCCTGGCAGAGTCCCTGGAGATTCTTCGGCGCCACCTTGGAGACGAATGAGAGTCCGAGCGGAGATATGAAGAGCTCGGCCACGGTGAGGAAGAAGTAGGTGACGATGAGCACCCACGGGCCTGCAAGCATCGTGGATCTTACGGTGTCGTCCATCTCTTTGAACTCTGTGCCGGAAGGATATCCCATGGCGGCGGAGAATATGGTCAGGAAGAGGTAGGCGCATCCGGCGATACCCATTCCGATGGCAATCTTGCGAGGGGTGGAGATGACCTTGCCCTTGTTTGCCATGGCGCCGAAGATGGCCATGATGATAGGGGTCAGGACAATCACGAAGAACGGATTGACCGCCTGCCAGATTTCTGGCGCTATCGATTCTGTGCGGATGAAGTCACGGGCGAACACGGACAGGGACTGGCCGTTCTGGTGGAACGAGAGCCAGAAGAACACTGCGATGCCGAGTACCGCGAAGAGTGCGGCCATGCGCTGCTTGATTTCCTTGGCCATTGAAGCCTTCTCTTCCGGGGTGTAGGACTGCACTGCGGACGCTTCCTTCTTTGCCGGGTTAGGGAATTTCTTGCGGCAGAGCACGAACACGAGAAGTGATATCATCATGGCAGCCACTGAAGCGATGAACGAATAGTGGATACCGGTGTTGAACACGTCGAGGTAGCTGGTGCAGAATGCGCTGACGGCTGACGGGTCTGCCATGTCCACTGCCGCGCCGGTGTTGGCCTTGGCGATGAGTCCCGGGAGGTTAGGGTCAATGGTGCCGTAGTTGAGGAATTTGTGGCAGAGGGCCGGAAGCTGTGCGTTATAGAGCATGTCGTGGACTTTGAGCCACCAGCTTCTCAGGAGAGGAGCCACGAACGGGGCGAGAAGTCCGCCGATGTTGATGAACACATAAAAGATCTGGAAGCCTGAGTCGCGCTTGCTCTTGGCCAGGGCGAGTTCCTGCGGGCCTTTCTTAGCGGCTTCGCTCTCGAGGTTGTCATACATCTGTCCGACGATGGCCTGGAGGTTGCCTTTGAACAGGCCGTTGCCGAATGCGATCATCAGGAGCGCGAAGCAGGTGAAGATGAGCAGGCCCATGTGGTTGTCCTTGGTGGCGAGGATAGGGAAGGACAGGGCCACGTAGCCGAGGGCCATCACGATGAGGCCGCTCATAATGGTGCGCTTGTAGTTCTGCGTCCTGTCCGCTATGATTCCTCCCACGAGCGAGAGCACATAGATGCCGCAATAGAATACTGAATAGATGGCACCGGCTGTCGCATCGCTGAGCCCGAATTTCGAGCAGAGGAAGAGAAGCAGAACGGCATTCATGATATAGTAGCCGAATCTTTCTCCCATGTTGCTGAGAGCGGCCGCTATAAGTCCTTTAGGGTGTCCTTTAAACATTGCAAATGTCGTTTATTGTTGTTTATCAGTTGTTTGTTGGTTTTTGTACAACAAAGTCAGACCTCTGCGGAAACCCCATTGTATCCGAGGGGCCTGAATCAGACTACAATATAAGAAACTGTTTTGGATTTTCCTCGGAAGCCGTTTGAATTTATCTTGAAAATCATAAAACCGTCGTCCGGAACGCCTTGAATCTTCGCCGGAGCGTGGGATTACGCCTGGAGCAAGATGGCGGCGGTTGCCGCGAATGTCATCATCACGGCGGCGGCTCCGACCCAGTGGAGGGTCGCCGGTCTCGAGTCGGGCCATCTTTTCAGGTTGTTGATGATCCTGACGATGACGGCGGCTATGAAGCCCGGGAGCAGGAAGGAAAACTGGAGCGGTGCGGGGCAGGCCGCGAGTCCTGATGCCATGGCTCCCGATGGCATGAGCGTGAGGGCGAAAGCGAGGCTGTTCCATTGCCTGGAATTGATGGACAGCAGAATCTGGAGCGCAGCTGATATCAGGATGGCGGGAATGGTGCCTATGGCCTCCGGCGGGTGCACGGCATAGCAGACGAGCATCAGCGCGTAGAACGCGGCTGAAGTAAGTATCCGGACCTGTCTGCCTGAAAGTTTCATCTTGCAAATTTAGCCATACTTCGCCTTTTTTCAAAAAGTCAGTTTTTTAGTAAGCGGAAAAAAATAAGTTGCCGCAGATTTGGCAAAGATTTTTGAGGATAGATTTCTTTTTGAAGAAGGAGTGTGCCGGTGGCACATGACTGATGAAAAAAGGAATATTGACCAAAAAGATTGCCTAAGGTGATGCAACTTATTTTTTGACGATTACTTAATTTGCTTTTTTGATAGGCAAGCGGCAGGGGTGGTGGGCTGCACGATGCTTTTGTGTTTAGTGCAGCCCACCACCCCTGCCGCTTGCCTCAGAAACAGAAATCCGGCCCCCTTGCGAGACCGGATTCCTTGAGTCTATGCGGAACCGTCCGATTACTCGGCGGCTACGACCTTTACTTTGATGTTGGCGAAGACGCCCTTGTAGCACTTCACCTTGCCTTCGAACTCGCCGAGTTCCTTGACGTCTGAGAGAGCGATGCTCTTCTTCTCGACCTCGACGCCGGCAGCTGCGAGGGCCTCTGCAACCTGTGCGGCGGTGACAGCTCCGTAGAGCTTGCCGTTCTCGCCGACCTTGGCAGGGATCACGATGTCCACCGCCTCGATCTTGGCTGCTACGGCCTGTGCGTCAGCGACAAGCTTGGCTTCCTTGTGCGCTCTCTGGCGGAGGGTCTCAGCGTGCTGCTTGAGGGCAGACGGAGTTCCGACAGATGCGAATCCCTGAGGAACAAGGTAATTGAGAGCGTATCCTGCCTTCACTTCAACCACATCTCCGGCCTCGCCGAGATTGGCAACTTCTTTCTTGAGTATGATTTTCATAACGCTTCAATTATTTAAGGAGGTCAGTTACATACGGGAGAAGAGCAAGTGAGCGCGCGCGCTTCACGGCCTGGGCCACCTTGCGCTGGAACTTCAGAGAAGTGCCGGTGATGCGGCGAGGAAGTATTTTGCCCTGCTCGTTGAGGAACTTCTTGAGGAACTCAGGGTCCTTGTAATCAACATACTTGATGCCTGCCTTCTTGAAACGGCAGTACTT
>OIWT01002623.1_pt1 | contig 18083 bp, 17 predicted proteins | sample 1587701 | NCBI WGS metagenome assembly OIWT01 (sample SAMEA3888904, study PRJEB22519) | human gut metagenome | biome: human gut; feature: human-associated habitat; material: faeces | place: Denmark | collected 2009
ACAATATGGCTATGGACATGGACAGCGGAGAGCTTCACATTATTTCGTCATGGGAAGATGAAGATGAGGACGATTGAAAATTCGCTATAAATGAACATCGCAGCCACGTCTCGTATATTTGATTGTATGCACATCGATGCTGTCGGTGTACTTGACTTGAAGGATTACAAGATCTTTTTTCGCAAAAACCACCTGAACAACCCCTTGCCATTCTTCGCAAAAACACAGTATATTACAAAAAACCTCACGCACAGCTTTATATGATCCGTGCGTGAGGTTTTCAGTTTTCATACGGTATTCTGAAATAATCCAGGTATTTCTTGAATCCATCCTGCGCCGACAGGCAGGTGTCGGTCAGGTATCCTTTTTCCCGGTCCCACTCCTGCAGTCCGCGATAATAGAACATTTTTATGCTGTCCTCAATAATAAACGGCACGATATTGTGTTTCAGGCATTCCTTGAACATAATCAGCCGACCGACACGCCCGTTGCCGTCCTGGAAGGGGTGGATGCGCTCAAACCGCACATGAAAGTCAAGGATATCTTCAAGCATCACCGTTTCCTTGCTGTTATACGCATCGAGCAGCTTTTTCATTTCCGCCGACACTTCCTCGGGTAAGGTTGTTTCCCGCCCGCCGACCTCATTCGGCAGCTTCTTGTAATCACCGACGGCGAACCAGTCTTTTCTTGCGTCACTTGTTCCGGTTTTCAGGATAAAATGCAGGTGCTTAATAAATTTCTCACTGAGCTGCGATTTTGCGCTTTTGATGACCTCATCAATACAGCGGAAGTGATTGGCGGTTTCGATGATATCGTCCACCCTCACGCCTTCCTCGGTAATGCCGACGGTGTTGGTTTCAAAAATAAAACGCGTCTGATCATGGGTCAGGCGGATTCCCTCCATATGATTGGAATTATAGGTCAGTTCCACCTGCACCTTATGATAAATTCCGCCGTGGATCCGGCTGCGCTTTTCTTCTTTGAGAATATCTGCCAAAGTCTGCGGTGTGGGCTTGCTTTTATTGCTCCGTTCGGGTTTCTCGGCATTTTCGGGAATATTCCAGGTCTTGCCCGTCAGAAAAGCGCCTGAGACGCGCCCTGCCGCACAGTAGTTGCGAACGCTGCGCTCGGAGGTGTTCCAAAGCGCGGCTATCTCTTTTACGGATAAATACTTCATTCTTCTTCCTCGTCAGACCGTTCTTTGTCGCTCTCTGTAAGTATATCCTCATCTATTATACCAAAGGCTTTTATATCTTCATCTAACAATTTCAAGGCTTCCTCATTTGGGAGATCAAGGATTATCTTTCTAACCATTCATAAACACCATCTTTCCAATGTGTCTTATTTATCCGTAAATCAGTATACCACATTATCGGCAAAAAAACAATCGGTAAAAATCTGTTTTTCTCATATTTTTGCCGATAGTGGAAATTTTGATTCTGTACCGGCATTTGTCTACACGACTTTTGGTGCGGTTCGGCATAACCGGTGCTTTTCACGCACTGCCAAAAGCGTGATTTTGGGGCGAAAAATCGCACGGTTCTATCAAAAATTCTAATAGACTTTCCCGAAAATCCGTTAGAACTCGGCGAAATCGGAGGAGACTCTCGGACTCGGATTTTCACTTTGTTTTCGATTCAAAGAGGTGCGAAAAGCCTTGAAAACACGGCATTTTCGGGGTTCTTTCATCTGCCGTTATCTTCCGTCAAATTCCGCCAAGTTCGGTTTTTACCACTTGACTCGAAATGCGGTTGTCCGCAAGGGCACGTGGGTTCGAATCCCACCGCTTCCGCCAATGAGTAAAAAGACCGCGCAGCGGTCTTTTTGCGTGCCTACAGAGACGAAATGTCAAAAAATGGATAATTGTGCATAAAGTAATATCTTTTTAGCCGAAACGCCTCAAAAATAGAAACCGGCAGCCTGCAAATGCCCCCAAAACAGCAAAAAAGCCTCAGAACAGGCTGTTGCCGAAGCCCCGTCGGCCGGGTGCCGCCCGGCAAGCCGTCGAACCATATAAAAAGAAAAATTCCAATGATTCTGAGAATCATTGGAATTTCAATGTTATAGACTGTTCGCATCCGCAAAACCGAAAAAAAGAAGATGTGCATGCGGCGAATGCGACCCCCTGGCTCATCCGGGGGCGGAAGCTCGATTTTCTATCTTTTTGGTCCGCCGCCCCAAAAGATAGAAAAATCGAGCATTTTATGCACGGGCGCCGAGACCGGGCATGTGCTGAACGAAGACGGTGAAAGGTTTTTTTGTACGGTTGACAGCATGCGGCGGCACAAGTAAAATATTCGGTAAGAAGTTGAATGATAAATGAAAGTATCAGTGAGGGTTTACAGCAAAACCTGCGACTAAATATATGAAAAGGGATAGGAGGCACGAATGGATAACGGGGCAGCAAGCTACCGCCGTTTTATTGACGGGGACCAGGAGGCTTTTGGAGAAATCGTGGATCTTTACAGGGAAAATTTGATTTTCTTTATCCACAGATATGTAAATGATTTGGATACGGCAGAGGACTTGGCAGAGGATGCGTTTGTCGAGCTCATCGTTCATCCGGAGCGCTTCGAGGGAAAAAGCTCACTTAAGACTTTTTTGTTTGCGATTGCACGCAACAAAGCGGTCGATTGGCTTAGGAAGCACAAGAGGATGAAGCCGGTGCCGCTTGATGAGATAGGGGAAATCGCCGATTTACGGACACTTGAGCAGGCGGTGGCGGCAGAAGACCGAAAACGAAGGCTCAGCGAGGCACTGGAACAGATCAAAGACGAGTACCGAATTGCGATTCACCTTGTCTATCTGGAGGAAATGTCGTACGACGATGCCGGAAAAATCATGGGGAGAAGCCGGAAACAGATTGAGAATCTGGTGTATCGGGGCAAGAAAGCGCTCCGAGACATACTCGGCGAAAAGGAGGAGTTTTAATTGAAGACGAGAGAGGAGTTCATAAAGAGCGTTTTTGCAAAGGCCGAGAAGCAGAAGGCAGAAGAGACAGCGGCGGCAGCCGCCGGCATAGGAGCAAAATCTGCGCCTGCTTCCCGCAGGAAGCGTTTTAAGATTGCAGGGGGAATCGCAGCAGCGGCGGCATGCGTGATGATTGCAGTCGGCTCAAGCGGTGTACTCGACAAAATCATTGCCGGAACCTTTGAGCCTTCGGGCGAATTCGTTGCACTGTCGATGGTTGACGCACCTTATGATGCCAATGCCGGCGATGTTTCAGAGAATGACATGAATGCCGCGGAAAACAATAATGTGAATGCATCCGGCGATGTGAAGGAAACCGGCGGGAAGGCCGGAAACGAAGCGGGAGATCTCACTGCCGAGGCTCCGGCGACACACGAACTCTGTGACGACGATTGGGGAGCTGTGCCGAGCAAGAGCATCACACACAGCGGTGCATATGATTCATACATTTATGGGGGCGAGCAAATGCAGAACGTTTCAGTAGAAATTTTTAAACAGGCTGCAAGCAGCAAGAAGAACTCGATGGTTTCGCCGATTTCCGTAATCATGGCGATGGGAATGGTCGAAAACGGAGCCGCGGGCGATACGAAGACTCAGATGGAAAAGACATTCGGCATGAAGACAGACGACATGAACGTGTGGGTCAAGGAGTGGTCGGCGGCGCAGGAGAGCAAGAGCGATAACCGCAAAACCAAGATTAATATCGCAAACGCTTTTTGGTACAACGAAGCAGCGGGATTCAAACCGGACGCCGCTTACAAGAAACTCCTAAAAAAGTCGTTTGATGCGGAAATAAAGGGCGGAAACTTCGACGATGCAACTGTCAATCAAATCAATAAATGGGTTGACAAACAGACCGACGGCATGATTAAGAAGCTCGTAGACCGCTTGAACCCAAGCGATATGACGGTTCTTGCGAATGCAGTGGCTTTTCAGGATAAATGGGCGGAGCCGTACGAGAAATTTCAGGTAAAGAAGGAAAACTTCACGCTCGAAAACGGCAAAAAGAAGAAAATGAACATGATGTATTCGACCGAGGATACGTATTTAAGTGACAAGCTGGCAACGGGATTTACCAAGCCGTACCAATCAGGCTATCAGTTTGTGGCAATTCTGCCGAACGAAGGCATCAGCGTGAAAGAGTATCTTGCGCAGATGGATGGGGACAGCTTTGCCGCCTTCCTGAACTCCGGTGAAGAGGCAACTGTGCATGCGGTGATGCCGTCCTTTAAGAGTGAATACTCCACGGATGCGATGGTGAGCATCCCTAAGAAAATGGGAATCAAAGATGTTTTCAGCTCTGCGGACGCAGACCTCAGCAAAATGGGCATGGCAAACGGCGAGAACCTGTTTGTCAGCGATATTATACACAAAACCTTTATCGAAGTGGACCGCGAAGGCACAAAAGCCGCGGCAGTGACGGGCGTGTTTGTAAAAGCAACCTCCATGCCGGTTCCGCTTAACGAATACACGGTACGCCTCGACAGACCGTATATTTATGCGATAATTGACGAAAATACACAAATTCCTGTTTTCATGGGCACCATGGTTGGTGTATAATACCCGTATGGGAAAGAGTATTTTTGCGGAGAAAAGTGATTATGAAGTATATGGAAGCTTTCTTGAAGGGGATGAGGACGCACTTGAGGTTTTGGTTGAACGTTTCGGCAACAGCCTCACCCTCTACATAGACGGCTATATTCATGATGTCCACGAAGCGGAGGATCTTATGATAGATCTCTTTGCGTATTTAATTGCAAAAAGACCGCGAATCCGTGAGGGCGGCGTCAAGGCCTACCTATACAAAGCGGCAAGGAATCTTGCGATTCGCTGCGCGCAGAAGCGGCGGCGGAATCATGCGTTCAGTTTTGAAGAACTGCAGAGTGAGCCGGAAAGCGATATTCTGGTGGAGGCGGTCGTGCAGACAGGAGAACGAAGAGAAATTCTTCACCTGTGCATGGGCAGACTCAGCCCGGACTACCGCGAGGCTTTGTATCTTGTGTATTTCGAGGGCATGAAGCATGCGGAGGCAGCAGCAGTCATGCGAAAGAGCGAGAAACAGATTGCAGACCTTGTTTACCGCGGGCGAAAATCCCTGCGCGGGCATCTGGAAAGGGAGGGCGTAACTTCGTGGCAAGTATGATTGAATTCTGGGATTATCTCCTACAGTTCGTTGTTTCGGCTATCGGCTGCGTGATGGCATCGGTTTTGTATGCAAAGATGCGCAGACAGCCGTATTTTTTGCTTGCCTGCTTTTTCGGAACCTACAGCCTGGGGACACTGTACTGGACGCTGCACGTGCTGCTTCTCGGTACTACGCCGCAGGTTTTTTATGTGTCGGAACTCGGGTGGATTGCAAGCTATGTCTTTCTGCTTACAATCGAACTGACTCTGCCTTCCGACGAGGAAAAAAATTTTCGCACGAAACTTTGTTGGCTCTGCCCGGTTTTCTGCGTGCCTCAGTTTATCCTGTACATCACACACGGTGATGTATTTTTTAATATTCTCATGTGCTTAGCAACGGCTGCGGCCGCATGGCTCGCAATTCGCGGGCTGGTGTTCTGCAGACGGAAGAAAAAAGCAGAAGGCGGCAGCAGCACACGCGGCATGCGATTTTTTCACATCACGGTGCTCTGCTTCGTTGTGCTCGAATATGCGCTGTGGACAAGTTCGTGTTTCTGGGTGAGCGACACGCTTTCAAACCCTTATTTCTGGTTTGACTTTTTGCTCTCCGGGGCAATCTTTGCGATGCTTCCGGCGACGAGAAAGGCGGTGGGGAAATGACAAATATAGAAAATATTTACGTCTGCATAACGGCGCCGCTTTTTATTGCGATGCTCTGCACCGACAAAAAATACAGGGCGGCGTTTTGTTTCTGTTTCGCAGGCATGACGATGTGCATGCTTTCGGCGTATCTGAACACGTTCTTCTGCGCCTTCTATGGGGTTGACAACATGAATGCGACCACGCAGATTGCGCCTGTGATTGAAGAGGTTATGAAGCTCCTTCCGCTGCTGTTTTTCATGGTGATTTTTGAGCCTAAAATTGAAAAGTTCAGGCTTGCGGCGATTATAACGGCGGTAAGCTTTGCGACGTTCGAAAATATCTGCTATCTGACGGGAAACGGTGCGGAGCAGATTGGATTTCTGCTTATTCGCGGTTTCGGCGCGGGTGCGATGCATGTGGTCTGCGGAGGTGCCTACTCCGAAGGGCTTCTTCTCGTGTGGGAAAACCGCATGCTCCGGTCGGTCTGCCTTCCGGGCATTCTGTTTGTTGCAATCGTCTATCATGCCATTTACAATCTTCTTGTCAGCGTCGGCGGGACGCTGCAGGTTATCGCGTATTTCATACCGGTAACCACTCTTTTGTTGGTTTTGTTCCTCAAAAAAAACATCTTTAAGTCTGCGTAGTTTTTCCTTTTTTCGTCCCTATATAGATAAGAGGGAGGAATTCAGCATGTACGAGACAAAAAAACGAGTCAGCGAGGCGAAACTGCGCGCGGCTCACATGATTGAAAAGAAAGAAAAACGGGCAATCCGATGCCTGTCCGCATTGTGCGTGATGCTTTCGTGCCTGCTCGTGGGTGCGATTGCGGAACTTTCGGGCGGAACAGACAAGGCAGCTTTGGTACAGGGCATGAACGGAGCAACGCTGCTGTCGGAAAGCGCCGGCGGCTACGTTTTCGTTGCGGTTGTTTCGTTTTTTGCGGCGGTGTGCCTTACATTGCGCTGCATAAAAATGCATGAGAAGAGCACTTGCTTTGGACATGGAAAAAAGGAGAATTAGGGAATGGGAATGAGACTACACAGGCGGATTTTGATGATTTTACTGATATTGTGCGTGGCATTTGCGATGATGCCGCTTGGTGCAGCCGCAGGGATGACGGCGTATGCGGAGGAAACCGGCACGGAAACCATGCAGCCGACCAGAACGACCATGCTTGATTTGACAAGCACGGACGGAAAATACATGGCGACGGACGGAAAGGAAACGACAGTTGATTTTACAACTGCTCCCGTAACGGACAGCGCGGAAGGCTGGTCATGGGACAATGAGACGAAAACCTTGACCCTTTCCGGCGCGAGGATTGTGGTGACGGAGCCGACTTATGTACCAAGCGCGATACCGAGCCTCAGAAACGGATATTATTACGGAGTGCTCCTTCCGGGAGATGTTACCATTGTTTTGACAGAGGGAACCGAAAATATAATACAGGCAGGAGATGCTGCGGAAGTAACCCCCGAAGGCATTGTTATTGGCTCTGTAGGCATGGGCGATGCGCGTAATTTGCAAACCTCCGTTACAATATGCGGAAGCGGCAAGCTGACCATAAAAGGAGGAAAACCCACAAATGATGGAAATACAGCAGCAAGAATAAGCGCAGGGATTTATTTCGGGAATGTTAATGTCAAAGATTCAGCAAAGGTAGAAATATATGGTGATACGGCTGAGAACATTAATGCTGGTGCATACAGCCGGGGTGTTAGTTGTTCACAAATGACGATTACCGACAATGCACAGGTTACGGCAAAAGGCGGTGATGTCAGGGCAGTGAATTCCAGAGAAAGCAGCGGAATATCTGCATCACGACCTTTGATAATTGACGGAAGTGCAATTTTAAAAGCTTATGGTGGGGATGTAACAAAGAATACGGGTGCAAGCAATGAATGGAGCACCAGCATGGGAATCTGTGCAGCTGATTTTAAAGCTTCGGCAAACGCAAGCGTGTATGCTTACGGCGGGCGAACCTACGGCGACCTGGCTGGTTCCAGCATGGGGGTGTACATTCATAAATTTGTCAGTGAACATTCCGAAGCCAAACTCTCTGAGAATGCTTTTTTATATGCAGAGGGAGGGCAGTCAGGCGGAAGCAGTTATGGAATATATGGAGACAGATATGCAAACCAGCAAAGTCTTTTAACGATTGAAGATAATGCTTACATTGAAGCTGTCGGCAAAGAAATCGAAGGCGTACACGGCACCGACCGCTCCAACGGAATCTCAACATATGGGATGAGCATCAACGGCGGCACCGTCATCGCGAGTGCGAAAACGCAGGCAAATCAAGACAAGATTGCCGCAATCTTATTAAATCAACCTCCGCTGCCAACCTATGCGCAAGGTTTAACACCGATTGTCACAGCAGGGGTATCGGAAGAAACTGCTGGACCTGTCGCTGCGACGTTTGAGGGAACCTATGCAAACCACTGGGTTAAAATCCAGACAAGCGAGCCCACGTATGCTATTGCAGTGACCCCTTCCGAGATCGATTTCGGAACGGTTAAGACGGGCTATGCGCAGCCGGCTCCAAAGACGGTAAGGATCACAAATACCGGAAACGAAACCGTTGAGCTGACAGAGACAGTTTTACAGGAAAACAGCAATTACACCGTGAGCGAACTTTCTGAAAAACGAATTGCTCCGAGAAGAACCGCGGAAATCACCGTGCAGCCGAAAGAAAATCTTCCGGCTGGAGAATATAACGAAACCCTTACGATTTCGGGAGACAAAGGGACCCCGGCAAGCGTGGAACTGAAGTTCAATGTAATAAAAAGCGGCGGAAGCGGCTCCGGCGGGGGCGGAGGAGGATTCCTGCCACCCGTTCCGATAACCCCGACAGAACCGACAACCCCGACAGAACCGGAAAATCCGAATAATCCGGCGAATCGCAACATGAAAATCATAAAAGGGGTTAAAAATACAACTATCACATTGAAATCCAAGCTGACAAAGAAGAACAAGATTCTGCTGACATGGAAGAAGGCAAAGGGATATAAGGTTGACCGTTTCGAGATCTACCGTTCCGTAAAGAAAAACAGCGGTTACGGTAAAAAGTCATTCTTTGTGACCAAGAACGGAGACGTTTCAACCTATCTGAATACGAAGAATCTGAGAACAGGCAAAACCTACTATTACAAGCTGCGCGGCGTCCGCGTGATTGACGGCGAAAAGCACTATACGCGCTGGTCGAACAAAGCATGGGGGACCGTGTTGCACTAGTCAACATATTTTGGATACGCACAAATAGAAATTGTACTTTTTTTAATTTTTTTCTGGACCTGCATATATGTTTCTCTAAACTGCTTCGGTGTTAAGCAGTTCAGAGAGTATGCAGGTCTTTCTTCGTTAAAGAATTTAATGCACTCATCAATCTCGTTTCTGTTTTCACTTATGCCGAATACTTCTCCTGCCTTGAGACTTTGACAGTCCCAATTCATAAATTTTGCGGCTAACCTCTAAGCGTTCTTCTTTGGTGTACTTCACTGGTAACCTCCGATTTTAGTTTACCACTACACTGCTCAGGCAATCGGGCGCATACGCCCCGGTGTCTGAATTTTTTTTCATCTATTCAGAACCTTCGAGTAAACTGTAAAAATATGTATTGACAATATCTGTCATTAGATGTAAAATGCTTACAAAGAATGACGTCGTGCTCCTATACTTATACGAGGAGAATCTAATCGGAAGAATTTTGACACAAGAGAGAGTGCCGATGCGGAACACAGTGCGGCACAGCGTGCTTCAGAGAAAAAAATCCAAATATTTATCGCAAATAAATTGAAAAAAGTTGAAAAATTATATATAATGTTCTGAGAAATGTAAATGATAACTAATATCAACAGAAAAGAGGAGATAGGTAATGGGATTTGCGACAGAAGTTGGAATTGATTTGGGTACAGCCAATGTACTTGTATATATAAAAGGCAAAGGCATCGTTTTGAATGAACCTTCGGTTGTTGCCATCAACAAGGACACCGACGAAATTCTTGCAGTCGGCGAAGAAGCGAGACAGATGCTCGGAAGAACGCCTGCAAACATTGTAGCAGTAAGACCGCTGCGTGACGGCGTTATTTCGGATTATGACATAACCGAGAGAATGCTGAAGCATTTCATCCGGAAGACATGCGGAAGCGGCAGGTTTTTTAAGCCTAAAATTATGGTATGCGTTCCGAGTGGCGTTACCGAAGTTGAGAAGAGAGCGGTAAGAGAAGCAGCCACGCAGGCGGGCGGCAAGGATGTATATCTGATGGAAGAACCGGTTGCCGCTGCAATCGGTGCGGGAATTGATATTTCCAAGCCGGATGGGGTTATGGTAATCGATATCGGTGGCGGAACCACGGATATTGCGGTTATTTCCCTCGGCGGAATCGTAGCCAGCACATCCGTTAAGATTGCAGGCGATAAATTCGACGAAGCAATCATCAAATATATGAGAAAAGAGCACAAGCTCTACATCGGCGAGAGAACGGCAGAAGAACTTAAGCTTACCATCGGAACGGCATTCCCGAGAGACGAAGTCGTAACCAAGGAATGCAGAGGAAGAGACCTTGTTACAGGACTCCCGAAGAGTGTCGAAGTGACATCCGATGAAATGATGGACGCACTGGAAGAACCGCTTCATGCGATTTGCGAGGCAGTGCACAATGTCCTTGAAATCACTCCACCGGAGCTTGCAGCAGACATCAGCAATTCCGGAATTATCATCACGGGAGGCGGCGCGCTTCTCTGCGGAATTGATAAGAGAATTGAAGACAGAACGGCAATCAAAGTGGTTGTCGCAGAGGACCCGAAGTCCTGCGTTGCAGTCGGAACAGGAAAATCACTTGATATTCTTGAGAAGCTGGAAAGCAGCTCGCTCAACAGAAGGGCACCTTATCTTTAAACGAAAGTTCAGCGTTCCCCGAAGGGAACGCTTTTTTCTTGAAGACAATAGAAATGAGGAATCAAAATGAAACTGGAACTGATTGCGACCGCGACCTTCGGGCTCGAGGCGGTTGTCAAAAGAGAACTCGAAAATCTGGGATATAAAATTTTGAAATCCGAGGACGGAAAGATTACCTTCCTCGGCGATGAGCGTGCAGTGGTACGCGCAAACCTGTGGCTTCGAAGTGCGGACCGCGTACAGATTAAGATGGCGGAATTTACGGTACTTGAATTTGAGGACCTTTTTCAGCAGATGAAGGCGATTCCATGGGAAGAGTGGATTCCGATTGACGGAAAATTCGTGGTAAACGGCTCCTCGGTAAAGTCAAAGCTTTCGAGCGTGCCGGCGTGCCAGTCGGTAGCCGAAAAAGCGGTCGTGGAACGTCTCAAGGAATTTTACATGGTGGATTATTATGAGAAGACCGGGGCAGCCTATGACATAAAGATTACAATCCTCAAGGACAGGGTTACGGTTACACTGGACACGACGGGGCCGGGACTTCACAAACGCGGCTACCGGACGCACAGCGTTGAGGCTCCGATCAAGGAAACGCTGGCAGCGGCGATGATTCAGCTTTCATTTTGGAACAAGGACAGAATCCTGTCCGACCCGTGCTGCGGCTCCGGGACCATTCCGATCGAGGCGGCACTAATTGCAAAAAACATCGCTCCAGGAATAAGTCGAAGCTTTGCGAGCGAAGAGTGGGAAGCGATACCGGCAAACCTTTGGAAAGAAGAGCGAAAGGCGGCATTTGAGGCAATTGACAATGAATGCAAGCCGAAGATTTTCGGTCTTGACATCAACCCGAAGGCAATCGCTGCCGCAAAAGCAAACGCTGAAGAGGCGGGCGTGGATGACTGCATCAAATTTGCAGCCGCAGACATTTCGGCAATGCGTACCAAGAGCCTGAGCGGCGTGATGGTCACAAACCCTCCGTACGGCGAAAGAATCGGAGACCGACGGGGAATCGAAAAAATCTATGAAGCATATCGAAGATTTTTCGGAGAAAACCCGACCTGGTCGCTTTTTGTGGTGACTGCGGACAAATCGATTGAAAAGGCACTCGGCAGAAGCGCAGACAGGCGGAGGAAGTTGTACAACGGCAGATTGGAAGTCTGCTACTATCAGTTCCACGGAGAAAAGGTATGAATATAAAGATCGATTACGACTCAAAAATCCCAATTTATATGCAGATTGCAAACCGGATGAAACAGCTCATTTTTTCGGGAGAACTCGTGACGGGAAGCACGCTTCCTTCTGAAAGAGCGACGGCTAAGCTTTTGAATGTTCATCGAAATACGATTGCAAAGGCTTACAACGAGCTGAAAGCGGAGGAACTTATCGAATCCAAGCAGGGCATAGGATACATAGTGGCGATGCCACAGACGAAGGACGGAGAGCCCGCAAGGAGTGAAAAGGCAGGCGGAACAAAAATCAAGAAGGTAAACTGGCAGTCCGAAATCAATGAAAAATACCTCGACATGGAAATTACATTTGACGATCTTTTTCAGCGATTCGGGGACAGAGAAAAAATTTCCATGGGAAGCGGCATCGCGTGTCCCGGGATATACGACAAGAAAAAACTTGCCGAACACATAGTCGCAATGGTCTCGGAAGAAGGAAAAACGCAGTATTTTTACAGTCCGTACAAGGGCGACAAAATTCTTCGCCAACAGCTCGTTTCCTTTCTCAGTACGAAAGGAATCAAAGCGACGACCGGACAGATTCAGATTTTGAGTGAGACCAATCAGGCACTCGACTTCCTGGTAACCCTCCTCGTAAAACCGGGTGACAGCGTAATCATGGAAGAAGCGGTATCGCCGGATGCCTACCGAGCGATGGAACTTGCGGGTGCAAACATTGTGACCGTTCCCATTGATGAAGATGGAATCGACTGTGAAACGCTCGAAAGAACGGTGCTGCAGAGAAAGCCGCGGTTTATTTTCGTGAATTCGAGTTTTCATGACCCCACCGGGGCCATTCTGCCGCCGGAACGACGCAAAAAAATTATCGAAATTTCAAACAAATACCGTATCCCGATCGTGGAAGAGGACGCGGCTTCCGAACTTGTCTATGACGGAATGAAGCTTCCGCCGATAAAAGCCTTTGACAAGGCAGAGAATGTGATATACATTTATTCTTTTTCGCTTTCGTTTGTGCCGGGCCTTTCGCTTGCTTTTGTGGTGGCCGACAGAAAGCTGATTGAGAGTTTAAGCTATTTGGTGTCCGTGCGAATGATGGCGGTTGACTGGACGGCTCAGAAATTACTTGCAAAATATTTAAGTGACGGAAGTTATTATAGTATATTAGACGCATTTAGGGAAAACTATGCGAGAAAGCAGGAAATCGTGTGCCGTGGGCTGGATGAAATGAGACCGCTTGGAATCAGCTATCACAGACCGAGGGGCGGGGTGTACATTTGGTGCGCTCTGCCGCAGGGAGTCGACAGCAAGGAATTTTCCAATGCGGCATATAAGCGCGGGCTGGCACTGCTTCCGGGCTATGTGTTTTATCCGCACAAAAACGGCGGACGCGGACATATTCGCATCAATTATTCGTTTGAAACGGAAGAACGCCTCGAAAAGGGTCTTGAAATATTGAGAGAGACACTCGAAACGGAACTCGAAAGGCAACTGGCACACAAAAAATAACAGAGCCTGGTACTTTCAAAAAATGTACCGTATAGTAATATTTTAGTTAGAAAAAGTCACTAATTTTTTAAGCGATACATTTATAAAACGAAAAGGAGAATTGAAAAATGGCAGTAAACTTAAAAGGAAGACATTTCTTAACATTAATGGATTTCACACCGGAAGAAATCAGATACATGCTTGACTTAGCTCACGACTTAAAGGCTAAGAAAAGAGCAGGTATCCACAATGAAGTTTTAAAGGGGAAGAACATCGTTCTTTTATTCGAAAAAACTTCCACAAGAACAAGATGTGCATTTGAAGTTGCAGCACTTGACGAAGGTGCTCACGTAACTTTCCTTGACAGCAAGAGCTCCCAGATGGGTAAGAAGGAAACAATCGCAGACACAGCTAAGGTTCTCGGCAGATTCTATGACGGTATCGAATACAGAGGATTCAAGCAGTCCGTTGTTGAAGAATTAGCTGCAAACGCAGGCGTACCTGTATGGAACGGTTTAACAGACGTTGACCACCCGACTCAGATCCTTGCTGACATGCTCACAATCGAAGAGCACGTTGCTAAGCCGTTAAACAAAGTTAAAGTTGTATTCTGCGGAGACATCAGAAACAACATGGCTTACGCTTGGATGTACGGATGCGCTAAGATGGGTATGCACTTCGTTGCTTACGGACCGAAGGAACTTGCAGACCAGATCGATCAGGATGTAATCAAGAGAGCAAGAGAAGTTGCCGAATACACAGGAGCAGTTATCGAAGTATCTTCAGATGAAGCATGCTTGAAGGGAGCAGACGTTCTTTACACTGACATTTGGGCTTCCATGGGTGAAGAAGATCAGATTCCTGAAAGAGTTAGAATGCTTACTCCTTTCAAGGTTACAAAAGAAATGCTCGACAAGACAGAAAACAGTGATGTTATCTTCCTTCACTGCTTACCTTCCTTCCACGATTTCGACACTACAATGGCAGCAGAACAGAAAGAATTAGGATACGACATCCGCGAAGTAACCGATGAAGTATTCTTATCAAGACATTCCAAAGTTTTCGACGAAGCAGAAAACAGAATGCATACAATTAAGGCCGTGATGGTTGCAACTATTGGCTAATGCACTGCATTGGCAGTCGAAAGGAGAAATCAAATGTATCCTGGAATTCATAATTTTTCCGAAATCGGAAAATTAAATAAAGTATTGCTTCACAGACCGGGTAAAGAACTCGAAGCGCTCACTCCGTCCACGATGGAAAGACTGCTTTTTGATGACATCCCTTATCTGAAAATTGCTCAGGAAGAACATGACAAATTTGCTCAGGTTCTCAGAGACAACGGCGTTGAAGTGGTTTACTACGTAACGGAAGCCGCTAAGGCTATGGCAGACCCTGAGATTCAGATTCAGTTCGTAAACGAATTCCTGAGTCTCAGCAAAATCAACTCCAAGGGTTTAAGAAGCGCAATGACGACTTACCTGCTTGACATGGCACCGGCAGAAATGGTGACAAAGGTAATCGCAGGTATCAAGAGAGAAGAAGTTAAGACAAAAGATGCTACATCCTTAATGGATTTGGTTGAAGACGACTATCCATTCGTATCCGACCCGATGCCGAACCTTTACTTCACTCGTGACCCGGGCGCATGCGTAGGCGAAGGAATCAACATTCACCACATGCACACGGATGCAAGAAGAAGAGAATCTTTAATCTTGAGATATATCTACAAGTACAACAGAGATTTTGCGACCGAAGAAAACAAACAGTGGTATGACCTGACAGACACTTATTCCATTGAAGGCGGCGACGTTCTGGTTCTTTCCAAGGACATCGTGGCTGTGGGATTATCAGAAAGAACTACGGTTTCCGGTCTTGAACATTTTGCAAGAAACCTGCTTCAGGGAAGCACTTTCAAGAAAGTTCTTGCATTCGATATTCCGAAGTCAAGAGCATTCATGCACCTTGACACCGTATTCACGATGGTTGATTACGACAAGTTCACAATCCATCCGGAAATCGAAGGGCCTCTCGGGGTTTACGAAATCACACTTGATGCGAAGGGCGAGCTGAAGTTTAACGCTCTTAAGGATGAACTTCACAAGATTCTTGCACTCGAACTCAAAGTTCCGGCTGTTGACCTCATTCGCTGCGGAGGCGGAGACCTTCTTGCGGCTCAGCGTGAGCAGTGGAATGACGGTTCCAACACTCTGTGCATAGCACCGGGAACGGTTGTAACTTACGAAAGAAACTATGTAACCAATGAACTTCTCGATCAGAAGGGCATCAAGGTTCTTACAGTTCCGTCCGCGGAACTTTCCAGAGGCAGAGGCGGCCCTCGCTGCATGTCCTGCCCTGTTAACAGAGACGATTTATAAGGAGAGAATAAAATGGCAGAAAAAATTGTTGTCGCTCTCGGCGGAAATGCCCTGCAGTCAGGCAAGGCAGATCCTACAGCTGAGGCTCAATTGGCAGTAGTAAAAGAAACTTGCGAAAGAATCGCTGACTTATCCGAAAAAGGATACGAAGTAGCGGTTGTTCACGGCAACGGACCACAGGTAGGAAGAATCCTTCTTGCTTCCGAAACAGCAAAGAACGTAACTCCGGCTATGCCGTTTGACGTATGCGGAGCCATGTCACAGGGCTATATCGGATACCACCTTCAGCAGGCTCTGAAGTTTGCTCTTAAGAAGCGTGGCAAAGACATTCCGGTAGCAACGGTTCTTACGCAGATGGTTGTTGACGCAAACGATCCGGGATTCAAGAATCCTACAAAGCCAATCGGACCTTTCTATTCGGAAGAAGAAGCAAAAGCCCTCGTAGAAGAAAAAGGCTACACTGTGAAAGAAGACGCAGGACGCGGCTGGAGAAGAGTTGTTGCTTCTCCAATCCCGACTGAAATCGTTGAACTTGATTCCGTTAAGAGATTATTCGATTCCACAATCGTAATCACTTGCGGAGGCGGCGGAATCCCTGTAGTTCGCAAGGAAGACGGCGACCTTGAAGGCGTTGCTGCAGTTATCGACAAAGACTTCGCAGCAGAACTTCTTGCAGAAAACATCGAAGCGGACGCTCTGATGATCCTCACAGAAGTAGAAAAGGTTGCAATCAACTTCAACAAGCCGAACCAGGAAGACCTGTCACACATGACTTATGCAGAAGCTGAAAAATATTGTGAAGAGGGGCAGTTTGCACCGGGCTCCATGCTTCCAAAGGTTAAAGCTTGCATGAAGTTTGTTCAGGCAAACCCTGACAAGAAGGCTATCATCACTTCGCTTGCTAAGGCTATCGATGCTTTGGAAGGCAAAACAGGCACTGTAATTACATTTGCATAACAATATACAAAAGAGAAATCGGCATTGCCCTTTGGGCAATGTCGATTTCTCTTTTGGGCTATTCCTTGGAATAGGCCCAGCGCTTTATGAATATTTGGATGATGCCGGCAGCCGGAACGGCAAGCAGCATGCCCGGGATCCCAAAGAAGTATCCCATGATGCTTACGGACAGCAGGACAAAGAGCGGGTGCAGACCGGTGGCCTCGCCGACCACCTTGGGGTAGATATAGTTGGAGTCGATTTGCTGGACCAGAATGAGACCGCAGACCGCAGCTGCTGCGTGAAGAAGACCGCCGGAGAAAAAGGCGGCAATGAATGCCGGAACCATGCCAAAAAACGGTCCGAAATACGGAATGATGTTCAAAACGCCGCCGATGATGCCGATGAGTACTCCGTAGTCGACTTTCAGGATGCTGAGGATAAGGGAGGAAAGGAATGCCACGAGAAGACTGTCGATAAGTGCTCCCTTGATAAAAGTTGAGATGACTTTGTTGATGTCCTGTGCCGCCTCACTTATCAGCCCGTGCGTTTTTTGTTTCGTTGTCAAAGAAAGGAATCTTTCCCAAAGCATTACAAAGAATTCCCTGTCCTTAAGAAGATAGACGGATGCCACCAGACCTACAAAAAATGTCACAAGACCGCCGATAAGCGAATAGGCTGCGCCCAGAATGCTATTGAGTGAAAACCCGCCTAAAAGCTTGTTTTGGAGCTCCTTGAGAGCATGGCGGCTGCCTGCCGCAGAGAGTCCGGGTACATAATCGGAAGCAAAAGAGACGATTGCATCAGCAGCACCTTCACAGTAGTTTTTGATAAGATTAAGGGTATCGCTTAAGTTTCCCCGCGGCAGGGCACCGGCAATTAAGACAATAAATCCATAGATGAGTGCAGAAAGACATGCGGCAGCTCCGATATAAGTAAGCAGGATTGCTATGCTACGGCTTTTTACTTTTTTCTCGAGCCATGCAGCCGGAGCACTGAAAAGATAGGCCAGAACAAGGCCGATTATAAGGGGCATCAGAACTTTCAGCACATATCCGAGCATGGAAGCCGAGGCCTGCGCCAAATCAATAAAAAGGTTTTGCATAGATACGTTTATTCTCCATTGTGTTTTCTTCCAATATATAGTATGGTAGAAACGAAGAGAAAATATGAGGCCGGCACCTAAAAAGATTACCGCTCCGTGCCGGACCGTCGATGATGCACAAAGCCCTCGGCATTTTGCCGAGGGCTTGTTCTTTTCTTTATTTATTTTGAAAAATCAATTAAGCTTCAAGTGCCTTTAATGCAGCAGCCTTTTCAGTTTCTCTTTCTTCTAAAATCTTAGCATATTCTTCGTCAGTCAGCTTAGTCATCGTGATTCCGGTATATCCGAAGATTACGGAAACGACTGGGTTAAGCCAGTTAAGAATAGCATATGGAATGTAGCTGGAGTCTACATTGAGG
>OIWT01002627.1_pt1 | contig 18059 bp, 17 predicted proteins | sample 1587701 | NCBI WGS metagenome assembly OIWT01 (sample SAMEA3888904, study PRJEB22519) | human gut metagenome | biome: human gut; feature: human-associated habitat; material: faeces | place: Denmark | collected 2009
AGGTCCCGATAGGATTGGATCCAGTTTTTATAAGTGTTCCAGATGATCGTTTCCGACGTGGGGCGAACAATCAGCTCCTCCTCGAGCTTGGCATCGGGGTCCACGACTACACCCTTCCCCTCCGGATCGTTTTTCAGGCGGTAGTGGGTCACGACCGCACACTCCTTGGCAAATCCCTCGACGTGATGGGCCTCTTTGCTAAAAAACGATTTGGGGATGAATACCGGGAAGTAGGCGTTTTCGTGTCCGGTCTCCTTGAACATCCGGTCCAGCGCGGCCTGCATCTTCTCCCATATCGCATAGCCGTACGGCTTGATTACCATACATCCCCTGACTGCGGACTGCTCCGCCAGATCTGCCTTGATGACCAGATCGTTGTACCACTGAGAATAATTCTCTGTGCGCTTAGTGACCTCTTTTGCCATATTCTTATAGAAAGTCTGCGTTTTTTTTCGAAATTTGCATCTATATATAGAACCGGGCGTAACCCGGGTCTTTGCAGACGCAAAGATACTAATTATTAAATTAACAAGAGACTGTAATATGAAACGTGTTCTTGCTTATTTACTGCCTCTTATTTTCGTCCTCGCCTCCTGTGGGACAGCATCGCAGTATGCGCAGCAGAGGTATGCGGACGGCATATACGAGCGTTTTGAACCGGCTCCGGAACCGGTTCAGATATATTCCAGGGAGGATTTCGAGCAGATGGCCGCACAGGACATCGCCCGTGATCGCATCCTGCGTGATACGGTCTATGTCCCGGTCTACGAGCGGGACAATTCTTCCGATTTCTTCCTGGGACTCGGCACCGGACTCGCCCTGTCCTCGCCTTGGTACAGCAGCTGGTGGTGGGATGACTGGGGATGGCGTTACGGGTGGAGCTGGAGATACTACGATCCGTGGTATCGCAACCCGTGGTATCGCGATCCTTGGTATTATGGCTGGGGCTACGATCCGTGGTACTGGCGTCCTTGGAGATATGACCCTTGGTACTATGATCCGTGGTGTCACAACCCGTGGCATTATGACCCTTGGTACGGTCCGTCTTACGGTCATCGTCATGACTACTGGCACCCGAGACCTGGCCTTTCACCTGACGGCAGGCGCTATTATGGCGAGCGCCGCTACACGCAGCCTGGCGGAGGCACCCAGAGCGGACGCGGAGGTCGCAGCAACTATCGCCCTGGCGTGAACGGAGGCAGTTACGGTTCGGCCGGCTCCACTTCCTACAACAACTCGCGCCTTACCCCTCGCGGCGGCTCAGGAAGTTCGTCCGTCAGCAGGCCGAACTCGTCATCCGGAAGCAACAACCCAAGGGTGACTCCGGGACAGAACGGATTCAACTACTCCCGCGGATATCAGGGCAGGAACTCCGGCGGCGGCACATACTCCAACGGCAGCGGCAACAGTCCGCGGAGCGGAGTGCGCAGCAGCTCGGGCGGCAGCTCCAAGAACAATAGCAGCAGCGGCAGCAGCAGTACGCGTAACAATACGCGCAGCAACAATACCCGGAGCTATGGCAACGGCAGCTCAAACAGCAGCACGAGGAGTTATGACCGCGGCAGCTCGAGCAGCAGTTCCAGCAGCAGCTGGGGAAGCAGCAGCCGCAGTTCCGGCTCAAGCTATTCCGGCGGTTCATCCTCAAGAAGCTACGGCGGCGGTGGCGGTTCATCCTCCCATAGCGGCGGCGGTGGCAACAGCAGCCGCGGAGGCGGAAGGAGATAAGTTGTACCCTAAAACGCAAAAAGATGAAAAAGACCATAATATTGTCACTCGTGGCTCTTGCGGCCGGCACCATATCGGCCGCAGCCCAGAACATGTATGACGCCATCAATTTCAGCCGCAACGACTATCTCGGCACGGCCCGCACGATGGCCCTCGGCAACGCCGTGACCGCCATTGGCGGAGACTTGGGCACTGTCGGCATCAACCCGGCCGGTTCGGCCGTGGCCACTTACGGCCAGCTGACCGTCACGCCGGGCTTCACCCTGTCGTCCGTGAGCTCGGCGTATTCCCCTGAGGGCGAGTCCATGTACGGTCCGTCCGCCAGGACAACCAGATCCCGTCTTTCCATGCCTAATCTCGGCGTCTCGCTGGTGATGAACACCGGAAGGAGGAGCGGGTTGAAGTCATTTACCTTTGCCGTGGTCTCCAACCAGACGGCCCAGTACAACTACGCCGCGTCGGCTTACGGGGCCAACTCCAGGACTTCCAAGATGGCTGAGTTCGCCAGCGCCGCTTCCGGTATCCGGGAGGACATCCTGGCCAACTACAACTCCTTTGACAACAGTGACGTCTCATGGGATGTGCTGACCGCCTACCAGGCGGGGATGTTCGGCTCCTACGGCACCGACGGCCGCTATGTGGGCGTGACGGAGATGATTTCCCCGGACGGCTCGTACCACTATGTGCCGGGCGCCCTCCAGCAGTCTTCGGCCATCACCAAGAGCGGACACAAGAACGATCTTGTCTTCAATTTCGGTTTCAATGTCTCTGACAAGTTCTTCTTCGGCTTCAATCTCGGCACCCCTGCTGCGGAATACCGTTATTCCGAGGCCTTCTATGAGACGGCGATAGACATGGACGCCTTTCCTATCTCGTTCATCGGCAGCGACGGCAGCGAGACATTCACCGCGTTCAGGAACGGCACATATGCTTATAACTACACCGCGGACATAGACGGCATCTATGCCAAGTTCGGCTTCATCGCCACTCCGGCCACCGGCCTGCGCTTCGGCGCGGCTATACAGACACCGACGGCCTACACCATTTCGGAGAGGTGGCAGTACGCCGCCTCCACCGTTTTCCAGAATCCCCAGTTCAACGACAGCGAGACCTCTCCGCAGGGGGAGTACACCTACTGTCTCCGTTCCCCGTATGTGGCGAGTTTCGGTGCGGCCTACACTTTCGGCGGCCGCGGATTCATAAGCGCGGATTACGAGTTGACGGACTACAGCGTGATGCGCTTCTCCGAGCAGCACCCGGACTATCTCTCCGGCGACAGATACATGGATCTCAATGAGGCCAACAGGCACTTCGCCGGACTTTCCCACACCCTGCGTGTGGGCGGCGAGCTGCGCCTGTCTCCTGAATTCTCACTGCGTGCCGGTGTCTCATTGCTTACTTCACCGGAGCGCCACTGGACCAACAACGAGGGTTCAGACGTGACGGCGGGAGACTTCCTCAGTGATTTCAACTCCTACAAGGGCAACTTGAAGCAGCTTGTCTCCTCAAGATATTATGGTGACAGGACCACTTCACTCTCACTCGGCGCCGGCTACTCTTCTCCTGGTTCATTCTTCGTCGACCTGGCTGTGAAGTGCACCAGATACCCTGACACGGTATTCTCCCCTTATTACGATTACGACAACTACAATGCGGCAGGCATGATGGTCAGCACCAAGTCTCCGCGCATAACAAATACACCAACTCTCTGGAACGCAGCTCTGACTTTGGGCTGGAGGTTCTAGAAACTTCTTGACATTCAATGGAATTTACCGCTAGACAACTTGCCGAAGTTCTCAAGGGGACAGTGGAAGGCAACCCGGGAGAGAAGATCTCCTCATTCGCGAAAATAGAACACGGCAAGCCGGGGCAGCTATGCTTCCTCGCCAACCCGAAGTACGAGCAGTACGCCTACAGCAGCAAGGCATCCGTCCTGCTGGTGAACAAGGATTTCGAGCCGAAGCGGCCTGTAACCCCCACCCTCGTGAGAGTGGACGACGCATATTCCGCGCTTGCGGATCTGCTTAAGTATGTGTCAGACCATAAGAAACAGTACAAAAGGCACCGTGGCCGCTGCCATATAGCCTGGAGCGCCAAGATCGGGAAAAGGGTCTCCGTGGGGGACTATGTGACGATCGGCAAGGGCTGCGCGGTCGGTGACTGCACGAAGATATATGACAATGTGACCATAGGTGCCGGCACCAAGATAGGCTCTTATTGCATAATCTACCCGGGCGTCCACATCTTCCCCGGGATGGTGATAGGGGACAGGGTGATCCTGCACGCCGGATGCATCATCGGTGACGACGGCTTCGGCAACGCCCCCCAGCCGGACGGGACATGGCGCAAGATTGAACATGTGGGCAACGTGGTGATAGGCAATGATGTGGAGATAGGCTCCAACACCACCGTGGACAGGGCTCCGATGGAGTCAACCATCATAGAGGACGGCGCGAGGATAGATAACCTCTGCCAGATAGCGCACAATGTGGTGGTCGGAGAGAATTCGGCCATTGCGGCCCTCACGGGCATAGCCGGGTCTTCCAAGATAGGCAAGAACTGCATCTTCGCCGGTCAGGTGGGCATTTCCGGACACCTCACGATAGCCGACAAGACCACCATCTGCGCCAAGACAGGCGTCATAGGCAATGTCCGCAAGCCGGGGCAGACGCTCTTCGGCATACCGGCCCTGCCGCACGGTACTTTCCTCCGGGCTTATGCCAAGTTCAAGCAGTCAGGTGAGGAATAAAATAATTTTTCCTATCTTTGCGCCCCGATGAATCAACAGACAGTAATTAAGGAGTACACCTTCGAGGGAAGGGGGCTTCACACAGGTTGTTATGCGCACCTGACAATATGCCCGGCCCCGGAGAATTTCGGAATACGCTTCCTCCGCACAGATGTGGACGTGGAAATTCCGGCGCTTGCCCAGAAGGTGAGCAAAACAGACAGAAGCACCACCATCTCCGAGGGAGACGTACAGGTGGTCACAATAGAGCACCTGCTTTCGGCGCTTACCGGACTCGGTGTGGACAACGCCCTGCTGAAACTTGACAATGTCGAGGTTCCGATTCTGGACGGCAGCGCCGAGTGCTATGTGCGCGCCATTGCTCCGGACGGGCTCCGCGAGCAGTCCGAGGAGAGGAAGTACATCACCATCAAGGAAGAAATCGAAGTCCGCGACGAGAACACCGGTTCCTGGGTCAAGATCACCCCTGCCGACAGCCTGTCCTATGACGTGACAGTGGATTTCAATTCGAGGGTGCTCGGCGTGCAGGAGGCCCACTGGAAAGAAAACGCCGACTATGTCGGGAGGGTCGCTCCGTGCCGCACATTCTGCTTCTTCCACGAACTTGAGGCCCTCGCGTCCAGGGGACTGGTCAAGGGAGGCGATGTGGACAATGCCATTGTGATCGTGGAGCACCCTGTCACCAAGGAGCAGATCGACAAGATGTGCGTGCTCTTCGGACAGCCGAGGCTTTCCGTGACGGAAAACGGCTACCTGAGCAATCTCAAGCTTCATTTCCCTAACGAATGCGGGAGGCACAAGCTTCTCGACCTTATAGGCGACATGCGTCTGGTGGGAGGCTATCTCAAGGCGCATATCAGCGCGTACAAACCTGGCCACAGAATCAACAGCGCCGCTGCTTTGGCGGTAACGGAAAAAATCTAGATTATGGTAAAAATTCATCCGCTTGCGACCGTCAGCGCAAATGCAAAACTTGGCGACAATGTTGAGGTAGGACCTTATGCTTTCATCGATGACAATGTCGAGATCGGCGACAACTGCAAGATATACCCGCACGCCAGCATATTCCCTTATGTGAAGATCGGCAACCACTGCGAGGTTTTCCCGGGAGCGGTGGTCGGAGGTGTGCCTCAGGATCTCAAGTTTGACGGAGAAGTCACTTATGTGGAGATCGGCGACTATGTCACCATCCGCGAGTGCGCCACCATCAACCGCGGCACCAAGGCCAGCGGCAAGGGCGTCACTAAAATCGGCGACCACACTCTCATCATGTCCTATGTGCACGTGGCGCATGACTGCCGTGTCGGCAACCACTGCATCCTCGTGAGCTATGTGGGAATCGCAGGCGAGACCGACGTGGACGACTGGGCCATCATCGGAGGCAACACATCCGTGCACCAGTTCTCCCATATCGGCACGCACGCCATGGTCGGCGGCTGCTCGGCGGTCAACAAGGACATCCCGCCGTATTCCATCTGCGGCCGCACCCCTATCTGCTATGCAGGCATCAATATCGTGGGCCTGCGCCGGAGGGGCTTCGAATCCGACACCATCCGCAACATCAAGGACATCTACGACATGATCTACTACCAGGGACTGAACATCTCCGACGGCTGCGCCAGAGTGGAGGCAGGCTTCCCTCAGTCTGTGGAGCGTGACAACATCCTCAATTTCATAAAGAACTCCAAAAGAGGCATTGTCCGTGCCGGTGACGTCTCAGTCAAGGGCGGAATCGACTAGGGAGAGTGACTCTTACGATAGCATATTTCCCTCCGATAGAATACTTTGCGCTCCTCGCAAAGTATTCTTCGGTTTATATGGAGGCGTGCGAGAATTATCAGAAACAGTCGTATCGCAACCGCTGCCTTTTCTATGCCGCTGACGGGGTGCAGTCCCTGTCTTTCCCGATAAGGCACAGAGGCGGGTCGATCAACATTCCCATCAAGGAGGTGGAGGTGGACTATTCCACGCCGTGGGTCGCCAAGACGGAGCGCTGCATAGACACGGCGTACCGCTCCTCCGCATTCTTCGAGTATTATCGGGATCCGCTCTTCTCCATCCTGGACTCCCGCCCGGCGACGCTGTGGGAACTGGACATGTCCATAATCCGCTTCTTCGTCGACCGCCTCGGGCTGGTGACACAACTGCATGAGACCTCTTCTTATGTCGGGCCGGATGTGGATATACATCCTAAAAGGCCTGACTCAATCCTTGCTGAACTTGGACTGGCCAGACCTTATTATCAGGTATTTGCGGATAAATACGGCTTCGTGCCAAATCTTTCCGTGATGGATCTCCTCTTCAACGAGGGGCCCTCGTCACTGGATTTTATTCTTTAGGCTTCTCTCCCTCCTCGTCCAGCTCATGCGACCAGCCGACCGCGCTCACTGCACCCATGTTGCCTTTGCTTGAGAACATGTTCAGCGCGAGGTAGGCAATGTCGTCCTTGCCCAGCAGCGCCAGGACTTCTTTGTTGGTGAAGGCCTTGATGTCCTCCTTGAACTTGTCGCAGCCGAAGACGGTGGCGTCGTAGTATGAGCCTGAGAATGAGTAGGTCTTGTCGAAGTCAAGCTTGGACTTGAAGAAGTCGGTCAGGGCTTTCTGCTGCTCCTCTCCCTTGACGGAGTAGGTGAGCGCGTAGGAGAACGTGTAGTTGTCGTTCTGGTCGAGGTTGCAGCTGCTCAGGGCGAGCGCGCCGAAAAGCACTAAGGCTATCTTTTTGAAAAACTGTTTCATGAGATACAAAATTTACGCAAAAATACGAAAATTCGCGCTCATTCCTATGCTGGACGGAAACTTTTGATTATTCGGAAAATATTGCTACCTTTGCGCTTGTGAGTGGATGGAAGGCCGGGGGTCTTCCTTTTTTTATAACTTATTGATATATGGACCTGCAGAAATTCAAGGAAGTGGTGGAGAATGCCGCGAGGGAGCGAGGCTGCATCGTGGCGGACATGTCTCTTAATGACGATGACAATGTGTTTGAGGTGATCATAGACCGGGAAGGCGGAGATGTGGATCTTGCCGACTGCGAACATGTGCACCGCGCCGTCTTGACCAATTTTGACAGGAACATAGAGGATTATGCTCTCACCGTGAGCTCCGCCGGCATAGACGCCGCCGAGGCGGATGAGATTCTGAATACAACAAACGAAAACAAATAATGGAAAAAGAAAAAGTAATAACCCTGATCGACGCGTTCAAGGACTTCAAGGAAGAGAAGAACATTGACCGTCCGGTTATGATGCAGGTGCTCAAGGACGTGTTCCTCACCCAGATTGCCAAGACTTACGGCTCTGCCGACAACTTTGACGTCATCGTCAATGTGGACAAGGGTACCTGCGAAATCTACCAGAATTTCGATGTCGTCGAGGAGGTAGAGAACCCCAACGCGGAGATCACCCTCGACGGGATACGCGAGGACGGCGGTGACGCCGACGACTACGAGGTCGGCGACCAGTATTCCAAGAGACTGCCGCTGGCCGCGTTCGGACGCCGCGGCATCCTGAACATCAGGCAGAACCTGCAGGGCCGTATCATGGACATCGAGAAGGCCAATGTCTTCAAGAAGTATTCGGAGAAGGTCGGCGAGCTCTTCTACGGCGAGATTTACCAGACCTGGTCCAAGGAAGTCCTTATCCTGGACGAGGACGGCAACGAACTCCATATCCCTAAGGCCGAGCAGATTCCGGGCGAGAGGTTCAAGAAGAGCGACTCGGTGAAGGCTATCATCAAGAGCGTGGAGATGAAGAACAACACCACGCCGTACATCACCCTGAGCCGTACTTCAAACGAGTTCCTCGAGAGGCTTTTCGAGCAGGAGGTGCCTGAGATCGCCGACGGTCTGATCACCGTCAAGAAAGTGGTGCGCGTGCCTGGCGAGAGGGCCAAGGTGGCCGTGGAGTCCTATGATGACCGCATCGACCCTATCGGAGCCTGCATCGGTGTCAAGGGCGGGCGTATAATGGGTATCGTGCGTGAGCTGCGCAACGAGAACATCGACGTCATCCAGTGGTCACAGAACCCTAAACTCATGATACAGCGTGCCCTTACTCCAGCCGTGGTCTCATATATCGAGATGAGCGACAATCCTGAGGACAAGGTCAAGGTGTTCATGCAGCCTGACCAGGTGAGCAAGGGTATCGGCCGCCACGGTGTCAACATCCAGCTTGCCGGCATGCTTGTAGACCGCGAGATAGAGGTCTACAGGGAGCTTCCGAAGGGCGAGGACGCCGAGGAGGAGGATGTACTGCTCAGCGAGTTCTCGGATGTCATCGACCAGTGGATAATCGACCGTCTCGAGTCTATCGGCTGCGATACGGCCAAGAGCGTGCTGGCTCTCTCGCCTGAGGATATCGCCAAGAGGGCGGACCTTGAGGACGAGACCGTCGCCGAGGTCTTCAAAGTATTAAAAGCAGAATTCGAGGATTGATATAATGGCAGAAATAAGATTAAATAAGATAATAAGACAATTCAATGTCGGCCTTGACGACCTTGTGGGCTTCCTCCACAAGATCGGTGTCGAGGTCGAGGCCAACCCTAACGGCAAGATCTCGGACGAGTACATGCCGGCCATACGTCGCCAGTTCGGCAAGGACCTGGAACTCAAGCAGGCTGCCGAGAAGGTGGACATCAAGATAACGGAGATCATCGAGAAGACCAGCCGGAAGCCGAAAAAGGACGAGGATGAGGAAGAGATCGAGAAGGAGACCATCATAAAGAGCAACACCTTCATCAATTCCAAGAAAGAGCAGCCGGCCCCGAAGCCTGTCGAGGAACCGGCTCCGGTGGAGGTGAAACCTGTGGAGCCGGTGAGGGCCGAGCCTGTCAAGGTGGAGGCTGCTCCTGTGGCCGAGCCTGTGGAGACCGAGCCTCATAAGGAGGCGTCCCCGGTGTCTGAGCCGGTTGCAAGCCAGGCTCCGGCGGAGGAGGAAGTGAAGCCTGTAGCCGTGCCGGAAGTGAAGCCTGCTCCGGCAGAGGAGAAGGCCGCTCCTGTGGCCGAGAAGAAGGCGGAGGCCGTCGAAGAGAAGCCTGCTCCAGAAGTAAAGCCGGCGCAGCCTGCCCATGCTGAGACGAAGATAGAGGCCGAACTCGCTCCCGCCAAGACGGAAGAGGTGAAGCCTGCCGCCGAGTCTTCGGGGCCGTCCCTCAAGGTTGTCGGCAAGATCGATCTCAGCCAGTTTGACCGCAAGCCGGCCAAAAAGCGTGAGCGCATAAGCAAGGGTACCCGCAAGGTGGATGTCGCCAAAGCCGGGGAGAACATAGAGAAGTCCCCTAAGAAGGACAACAAGGACCGCCGCCAGGGCGGACAGCAGGCCCAGCAGCAGAATCAGGGCAAGGGCCGCAAGCGCGACCGTGACCGTTTCAAGCCGGCTCTGACCGAGAGCGAACAGGAGGAGCTCCAGAAGGAGATTCAGAAGCAGGTCAAGGAGACTTATGCCAAGATGAACGAGGGAAAGAAGAACAGCTTCGGAGCCAAGTACCGCAAGGAGAAGAGGGAGGCTGCGGCGCAGCGTACCCAGGACGAGATGGCGGAGGCGGCAGCGGAGCAGAAGGTTCTGAAAGTCACGGAGTTCGTGACTGTCAACGACCTCGCTACCCTTATGAACAACACCCCTGTGGTGAAGGTCATCGGCGCCTGCATGAGTCTCGGACTCATGGTGTCCATCAATCAGAGGCTCGATGCTGAGACCCTCGTGCTCGTGGCTGAGGAGTTCGGCTACAAGGTCGAGTTCGTCACGGCTGACATCACGGAGGAAATCAGCCAGTCCGAGCAGGTTGACCGTCCGGAGGATCTCAAGCCGCGTCCGCCTATCATCACCGTGATGGGACATGTGGACCACGGCAAGACTTCACTCCTTGACTACATCCGCAAGTCCAATGTGATTGCCGGTGAGGCCGGCGGTATCACGCAGCATATCGGTGCATACAATGTCAAGATGCCTGACGGGCGCCGCATCACATTCCTGGATACCCCGGGACATGAGGCGTTCACGGCGATGCGTGCGCGCGGCGCCCAGCTTACCGACCTCGCCATCATCATAGTCGCGGCGGACGATGCCGTGATGCCGCAGACAATAGAGGCCATCAACCATGCCCAGGCTGCCAATGTGCCGATGGTGTTCGCCATCAATAAGATAGACAAGCCGGGCGCCGACCCTGAGAAGATCCGCCGCCAGTTGGCCGAGATGAACATCCTCGTCGAGGACTGGGGCGGCAAGTACCAGTGCCAGGAGATTTCCGCGAAGAAGGGTCTCAATGTGGACAAGCTTCTCGAGAAGGTGCTCCTCGAGACTGACATCCTTGAGTTGAAGGCCAATCCTAATAAGCTTGCGGTGGGAGCGGTAATCGAGTCGTCGCTTGACAAGGGCCGCGGCTACCTCGCCACCGTGCTCGTGCAGGAAGGCACTCTCCGTCAGGGGGATGTGATGCTCTGCGGAAGTTATTACGGAAGGATCAAGTCCATGTTCAACGAGCGTGGGCAGAAGGTGACGGAAGCCGGTCCTTCCACGCCTGTCTCAGTGCTCGGTCTCAACGGTGCTCCTGCGGCGGGCGAGAAGTTCAATGTGATGGCCGACGAGAAGGAGGCCAAGAACATCGCCAACAAGCGTGAGCAGCTCCTGCGCATCCAGGGCATCAAGACCCAGAAGCACATGACTCTCGAGGAGATAGGCCGCCGCATAGCCATCGGCAACTTCAAGGAACTCAACATCATCGTCAAGGGTGATGTGGACGGCTCCGTGGAGGCCCTTTCGGATTCCCTCATCAAGCTCTCTACCGAGGAGGTCAAGGTCAACGTGATCCACAAGGCCGTCGGCGGCATATCCGAGTCCGATGTGCTCCTCGCCGAGGCTTCTGACGCCGTGATCGTCGGATTCCAGGTCCGCCCGACCGTGGAAGCCCGCAAGGCCGCCGAGCGTGAGGGCATCGAGATCCGTCTTTACTCCGTCATCTACGACTGTATCAATGATGTCAAGGACGGTATCGAGGGTATGCTTGAGCCTGAGAAGAAGGAGGAGGTCATCGCGACCGCTGAGGTCAAGCAGACCTTCCGCATCAGCAAGGTCGGTACTATCGCCGGATGTATTGTCCGCGACGGCAAGATGGTGCAGAAGTCCAAGGTGCGCCTCATCCGTGACGGTATCGTGATCTATACCGGCGAGCTGAGTTCCCTCCAGATCGGCAAGGATGCCGTCAAGGAGGTCATCGCCGGCAAGGAGTGCGGTATGGCCATCGCAGGCTACAACGACATCAAGGAGGGCGACGTCATCGAGGCCTTCCAGATTGTGGAAGTCAAGAGGACGCTGTAGGTGCTCCGATTGGATATGTTTTAAGCCCCGGCCGGGAATCACTCTCCAGCCGGGGCTTTTGTCGTGGGCTTCAGGGGCGGGGGTCAGGCTTTTTTGGTTTCGGACCCGCACAAGCGGCGCGGCGGTGGCAGCAGCGCAGGTCGTCATGCAGAACGGGCGGCGGGCGCAAGCGGGAGCTGGTGGCGGATAGTATTGGCGCAGGTGCGGCGGAAGCCCATGAGGGCGAGGTGGCTGCAGAGCGATGCGGCGTAAGTCCGATGTAAGCGTCTCCGCGGTTTCGTCGGAAGCCCGATTCGAGCGTCTCCGCGGTTTCGTCGGTGCTATCGTTCCGAGTGGTGGCGGATAACACCTTGATACAGAACAGATTAAAGGTTTTACCTGTCCCTGTATGCGGACAGGTAAAGTGCTCTTTTGCTTGATTGTCAGCGTGTTATCTGCCACCGCCGGCAGAATTTCCTCCGCACCTGCTCTTGCTGCCACCGTCGCGCGCAGCCCCCGATGCTAAGACGAGCCTCGCGTACACCATAGGGCCATTTTCTGCACAGCACTGTCCGGCGAGGCCGTCCCGTACAGCAGAAGGCCAGATTCTGTACGGCAAGAGGCTGCCGGGAAGGGCTCTATTCGTCCGGATGAGCCGGACGCAGCCACTGGTAGGCCAGGCGCTCGCCGCCGCCCGCGAGGGTGATGGTCCCGCAGTGGCGGAATCCGTACTTGATGACAAGGTGCCGCATTATGAGGTTGTCCTCGTGAGTGTCGATACGGATATTGTCGCAGCGTGATTTGCAGAATTCCATGGATGAAGCGAAAACCCCATGTGCTTCCGGGATGCTGGTGATCCGGTGTATGACCATGTAGGGACTGGAATCCTCTGCCCAATGCCCGTCTCTTATCGAGGCGTACGACGGGTCAGGGCCCTGCCTGAATACGAATGAGCCCACGGGAGTACAGCCGTCCATTACAAGATAGCAGTCTGCTGAACGGATGTCATCCTCAATGAGGGTGATGGACGGATATCCTCCGCTCCATTGGGACGGGTTGCCGCTGCTGCGCATTATCTGTCTTGCAGAGTCGGCAAGGGCCGCCACTGCCGGAATGTCTGCCGGCAGAGCTTTGCGTATAATGTAAGCGTTTCCAGTCATACTTCTATTCTGCCGGAGTAAATCTACTGAATATCTCTGATAAAAATACACCGGTCTTCATTTTGTAATCGTTAAAAAATAAGTTGCATCACCTTGGGCAATCTTTTTGGTCAATATTCCTTTTTTCATCAGTCATGTGCCACCGGCACACTCCTTCTTCAAAAAGAAATCTATCCTCAAAAATCTTTGCCAAATCTGCGGCAACTTATTTTTGCCGATTACTTTGTGGTGTGGATATGTTGATTTTTTGCAAGTACTGCGATTTTTATTAGCTTTAGTGGCAAAAAACTGTTGACATGATTCCTGACTGGGCTTGGGGGCTGGACTGCTCCATCACCGTCTGCGACAAGGACGGCATCATCATATATATGAACGACAAGGCGGTACGCCAATATAGCCGTCACGGCGACCTTATCGGCCGCAATCTCTTCGACTGCCACTCGGAGCGCTCGCGTGAAATCATCCGCGGCCTGCTTGAGAGCGGCGGCAGCAACTGTTACACGATAGAGAAGCGTGGAGTGCATAAGCTTATTTTCCAGAGCGCCTGGGCCGACAGTTCCGGCGCCGTAGGCGGTCTCTGCGAGATCTCGATTGTCACCCCGGAAGGCATGCCGCATCATGTCAGGGAGTAGCCATGCGTAGAGTAGCTGTTCTGGTTGCAGCGCTTATATTGTCCTGTGCCTGCGCTGGTGACGCCATTCAGCATGAAATGCTGGACGGTGTCGAGGCGATAATGGAAAAAGATCCGTCGGAGGCATTGCGGAGGCTTTCGTCTATAGATACCGTGTCTTTGCAATCGAAGCCGTTGAAGGCCAGATATGCGTAGCTCAAGAGCATGGCGTTGGACAAGACGATGCCAAACTCCGGGTCTTGGCGGAGACGCACGATGAACTTGATTTCGTGTTGGTGAGAAGTATTGAGACTGAATGAGAATAAACGGTTATATAGGAGCATTGGTATGTCTGGCGGTGTCTGTGGCCGGACTGTCATCATGCGAGAAAGAGCAGGGGTATTCTCCCGTGTACTTTTCTTGCAGTTTTGACGCAAAAGGCGGTCGTAAAGATTACAATGTGGATCTTGACGGGGCCAGTCTGACGCTGAACATAGATTGCGCATATTCGGGGGAAGATATATTCTCGCTGGAGAACCATGAATGGGTTGATGCTGCCTATTATCCTGAATTGAAACAGTTGTCGATATTCTCCAGCGAAAACGATACGGGCCTGAAGCGCAAGGCGGTGGTGAGCGGGTCTCACCGTGTCTCGGGAAGAAAGTATGTATTTGAAATTGAACAATCTGAATGACAGCATGAAACCATATTTTCGAGTCTTGTTTCTGGCGCTTTTATTTGTGGCGTCATCCTGTGACAAGGATGCTCCGGTGCGTTTTTCTTATAGTGTCGGGGCTGAAGGCGGAGAGACGGGATATGATGTGAACCTTGCCGTGGAGACAATGTCAGTAGAATTTGGCCCTTCATCGTATTATTTTGAGAAGACGGAGAGCCATTATGGATGTTGGATAATGGATACGGAATGGCTTTCCTCGACATATTACTCCACTGATTCCTGGGTTTCTTTCCGTGTGGACAGAAACGATACCGGTCGGGCGCGCAAGGCGGTGGTGAGCGGCTTTCACCGTGTCTCGGGAAGAAAGTATGTGTTTGAAATAGAGCAGTCTGAATGATTTTGGGGGCTGGCAGGCTCCGTTACTCCGCCAAGGCTTTGCGGACGGCGGAGGCCCAGGCGGCTTTGGATTCGGCCATCCGGGATTCGGAGGCCCGGCGGGAGAAACGGCGTTCCGCCTCCCAGTTGTCCTGGAGTTCGCTGACCGAGGACCAGATTCCCGCTCCGAGCCCTGCCATGTAGGCTGCGCCGAGTCCCGTTATCTCCGTGACTTTCGGCCTGATGACTTCTGTGCCGAGGATGTCGGCCTGGAACTGCATCAGGAGGTTGTTGCGCGACGCGCCCCCGTCCACCTTGAGCTCCGAGATGAGGATCCCTGCATCCCGCTCCATCGCGGAGACGATGTCCATCGTCTGGAAGGCTATGCCCTCGAGGGTGGCCCTGGCTATGTGTGCGGCCGTGGTCCCGCGGGTCAGCCCTGTCAGCACTCCCCGGACATCCGGATTCCAGTACGGGGCTCCCATCCCGGTCAGGGCCGGCACGAAATACACGCCCCCGTTGTCCGGGACGGAGGAGGCGAGCGCCTCTATCTCGGAAGAAGTCTTGATGATCCCGAGTCCGTCGCGGAGCCACTGCACCGCCGCCCCGGCCACGAAAATGCTGCCTTCGAGGGCGTAGTCGACCCTGTCTTTGATTTTCCATGCGACCGTGGTGAGCAGCCTGTTTTCGGAGAGGATGGGCTTGCTGCCGCAGTTCATCAGGAGGAAGCAGCCTGTGCCGTAGGTGTTCTTCACCGAGCCTTCTTCCGTGCACATCTGCCCGAACAGGGCGGCCTGCTGGTCCCCGGCGACCCCGGTGATGGGGATGTTGTGCCCGAGCACCGTGGCCTCCCCGTAGAACGAGTCGGATGAACGCACCTGCGGCATCATTGATTCCGGGATGTCGAACAGCTCAAGCAGTTCTCTGTCCCATGAGAGGGTGTTGATGTTGAACAGCATTGTCCGGGAGGCGTTGCTCACATCGGTGGCGTGTACCTTGCCGGAGGTGAGGTTCCAGATGAGCCAGCTGTCCACAGTGCCGAAGCGGAGCCTGCCTTCCTGGGCTTTCTTGCGGGCGCCAGGGACATTCTGGAGTATCCATCTTATCTTGGAGGCGCTGAAATAGGCGTCGATGACCAGCCCCGTCTTGGCCTGGATCATCTCTGTGAGGCCCTTTGCCTTGAGAGTGTCGCAGAAGGAGGCTGTCCGGCGGTCCTGCCATACTATGGCGTTGCAGATCGGCCTGCCGGAGGCGGCGTCCCAGACTATGGTCGTCTCGCGCTGGTTGGTGATGCCCATGGCCACGATCTCGCAATCGCGCACCTGCGCCACGGCTTCGTTGACCGCCGCGCGCACCGAGGACAGGATGTCCAGGGGGTTCTGCTCCACCCACGCCTGGCGCGGGAAGAGCTGGGTGAATTCCCTGGAGCACATCGCTACCTGGTGTCCGTGATCGTCGAAAACTATGGCCTTGGAACTGCTGGTCCCCTGGTCCACTGACAAGATATATCTGCTCATGGGGCAAAGATACTGCTAATCCCGAATTTTATGTCTAAATTGCAGCCAAAACACACAGCCGATGAAATCACTGAAACTCAAAGCTTCTGCCGACGACCTCAGCCTCGCCGTGCTCGTGAGCGAGCCGGAGGGCTCCCCTGAAGGCGTTTTCCAGATAGTGCACGGAATGTGCGAGCACAAGGAGAGATATGTTCCGTTTATGGAGTACCTTTCCGCTCACGGATATGTCTGCGTCATCCATGACCACCGCGGGCACGGGGAATCCGTCAAGACTCCCGACGACCTTGGCTTCATGTATAAGGGCGGATGGAGAGCCATGGTGGAGGATGTCAGGGTGGTGTCGGACTGGGCGAAGTCGCAGTATCCGTCCTTGAAGCACATCCTGCTCGGGCACAGCATGGGGTCCATGGTCGTCCGCTCGTTCACGAAGCGGTATGACGGCATGATCGACACGCTCTTCGTCTGCGGCTGCCCTAGTGACAATCCCGCCAAGAGCGCGGGGAAGTTCCTTGCCGACTGCTTCGCCCTGTTCGCCGGCGGGCACAGCAGGCCGAAGATTCTTCAGAAACTCTCGTTCGGGTCGTTCAACGCACCGTTTGCGCAGGAGGGTTACCCTGTGGCCTGGGTCTGCTCCGACAAGCAGACTCTGGAGGAATACCACAGCGATCCGCTCTGCATGTTCCAGTTTACGGCCAACGGATTCTCGAATCTCACGGCCCTGATGAAGGATTGCTATTCCCGCAAGGGCTGGAAACTGAACAATCCGGAACTGCCGGTGCATTTCATCTCCGGTGCCGAAGACCCGTGTCTGGTCAGCGAGAAGGCGATAGGCAAGGCTGTGGACCTCATGAAGCAGGTCGGATACAAGAACACGGACCTCAAGCTCTATGAGGGCATGCGCCACGAGATTCTCAATGAGACCGGGAAGCGTCAGGTCTGGGATGACATTTTGGCCAGGCTCGTCTGATGGAGGACAACGAAAAATATATGCGTGAGGCGCTGCGCGAGGCGCAGGCCGCCTCAGAGGAAGATGAGGTGCCAGTGGGGGCGGTGGTGGTGTGCCGGGGGCGCATTATAGCGCGTGGGCACAACATGACCGAGCGTCTGCACGATCCCACGGCCCACGCCGAGATGATTGCCCTCACCGCCGCCACGGAGGCTATCGGAGGAAAGTACCTCAATGACTGTACTTTATATGTCACGGTAGAGCCGTGCCCGATGTGCGCGGCCGCTCTCTGTTGGGCGCAGCTCGGCGGCCTTGTCTATGGGGCTGCGGATCCTAAACGCGGCTTCTCCCTTTTCTCCCCGTCTCTTCTGCATCCCCGGACTGTCACGGTGTCCGGAGTTCTCTCCGGCGAGTGTTCGGAACTCGTGAGCTCGTATTTCAAGGCCAAGCGATGAGCCGCGAGGCGGGCTGCGGTGTCGGGGAAGTCCGGCAGGGGCGCCCGAAGGAGGGCGGCCTTGCCGGAGTGTTTGAGCATATTGTCCGGCGGTAATGGCCGGAGGTGGCGTCTTGGATGAGAATAATTGTTATATTTGCAGGCTGGAATTGAGGTATGGTGTAATGGTAGCACTACAGATTTTGGTTCTGTCTGCCCAGGTTCGAATCCTGGTACCTCAACTTTGCTCCGCAAAGTTGAGCTTGCTGCGCAAGCGCGCTTTTTTAACCCCAGTCTGCTGCCGCAGACAGCCCCTTTCAGGGGCAAGCCGGCTCCGGCAAGCCTCCGCCGGGCGTCTCCGCTGCTTCGATGTCTGCGACATCTCGCTGCCGCTCCGCCGCGCCGCTTGTGCGGCCCCTCCGGGAGTCGCTTTCCGACTTTGCAGAAGCCGCCGCAATTCCAATTACGGTCACGCGTCAGCCTTATGTTGTGGCGGAGCAATCCGCCAGACTCGGTCGTGAGTGGTCGTCTCTGACCGCATTCCAACTGCGTCGGGCGTGACCGACACCCCCTGTGGAC
>OIWT01002628.1_pt1 | contig 18036 bp, 22 predicted proteins | sample 1587701 | NCBI WGS metagenome assembly OIWT01 (sample SAMEA3888904, study PRJEB22519) | human gut metagenome | biome: human gut; feature: human-associated habitat; material: faeces | place: Denmark | collected 2009
GACATCCAACCATTCCTTTGGAATGCTCTCAACTCCAGCATAGCTCCCCATGATGTTGCCACAAACCGCGCCCACAGAATCACTGTCCCCGTCGTGATTGACGCACGCGATTAGAGCACTACGGATGTCCTTCTTATACCGAACCAGGCAGTAGAGCGCAATCGCCAAGTTCTCGTCCGCTCTCCACCCAAGGCCGATGCTGGAAATGTCGTCATGTGCACAATCGCGAGGATTCTTCCCCAGCTCGACGCCCTTCTTCAAAACGCGCAGCAGCGCTTCACTCTTGGGCATCTGCGCCAAGTAGGCAAGAGTGGATTCGATTGCGTCCATTGGTTCCGTCCCATTCAGCAGTTTGGCGATGAGCATGCACATGACACCCGCTGACAGGAAGGCGGATCGAACACCGTGTGTGAGGGCAGCGCAGGCACATCCCATCTTGAACGCCTCCTCGGGATTGGAGTGGTAGGCCACTGCAATGGGCGCAGCACGCATCGTGCATCCACATCTCACTCCGCTTGGCGCCCGATGATCCACAGTATACATCTCTCCACTCTCCAGTGCCTCGAATGTGGAGCCACCACGGCACATCTTCGTATCCAATCCATCGTACTTTCCGTCCTGTAACAAATCGTTCTGCAGTAGTTCTTCCTCGGGATAGAGTGCGGCATACAAATGCGGAGTGATAGTCTCCGAATGCATCAACGAAATATACCACCGCAAGTAGGACTTATGTACCTCCTTCACCGTATCGTCAAAACTGCAGTGCTTTTGAAATGCGTGTATCAGCCCCTGAGCCGTGTAAATCGTCATCTGTGTGTCATCCGTAATGATGGCGACACCGTTTTTCGTTTCCATAGTGCAGATCCCGCTTGGACCATACATGTCGAGTATTGCTGCCCATTTCTTATGCTCCACTGGATAACCCAAAGCATCTCCACATCCTCCCGCAAGGATACACCCCAAAGCACGGTCTTTCAAGTCCATTTGTGACTGAGTAATCTCCATTTAACCGCAATCGCATTTGTCATAAGAAACAATTGAAAGCTACAACTGCATTGACAAGTTACAAGATTAACTCCCTAAAGACGGATGAATCATGATTGAGACAATTCATCCCAGGCTACACCCAGCCATTCGTCCTGCTTTCTTCGATATCATTGATTGAATAGCTTAATATAGCTAGCGCTTGCTTGTCGGTGATTGACGGGTCTTCTGGTAATGGAACGGGGAGATTCTCACGAGGTGATTGCGGAGTACTTGGATGAATCTCTGGTACTTCGTACTCAGATGGTTTTGGACCAGGGTTTGGTGGTTTTGGTCCTGAACATATCCACACTATCATAATCACGAAGAGCATGATGATGATGACGAACAGCAGGAGAATCACAATCAGCGTCAGCGCGTTCTCCATCATCCAGTCCACGATTGACGGCTTTGGCGCTGCCGTGGGAGGAGGAAGCGTTGGAGGAGGAAGCGTTGTGGGTGGCAACGTTGTAGGTGGTAATGTAGTTGGCGGCATTGTCGTAGGCGGCAACGTCGTTGGCGGCAGGGTGGTTGGCGGCAGAGTGGTTGGCGGCAGAGTAGTCGGCGGCAACGTCGTGGGCGGTTGTGTTGTTGGCGGCGGAGTAGTCGGCGGCAGAGTGGTTGGCGGCAGGGTAGTTGGCGGTGGTGTTGTTGGAGGCGGTGTTGTGGGCTGACCGTTCAAGTGGTTGTGGTCAAAATCGCCCGTAAGAACGAGGGAGTAATACTACTCCTCACACAGCCTCCTCACACCCACCTGACTCGACGTGAGGGTCGTCTTACCCACGCGCACGACCACACGCCGCACCGCCGTCGAGCCGAACTGCTCCTGCATCTGCTGCGCCGTCAGGTCGACGATCTCCACATTGTTCTCGTGGTCCGCCTCCGTCTTCCTACTCCTCACTCCACTCGCCTCCACACACCCGTTCGGATACACCACCACGCCCGAGTGCTCGAACGTCACCGTCAGGTCCAAGTCGTTCACCAACTGGAACGTCGATGACGAGGTGCCCGGCGGGTCCGTCCACACCAGCGTGGCCTTGAAGGCGGCAGCAGAGTGGGGTTAAGCGACCGCCGCAAGAGAGCGAGGATATGTTCAGGACGACGGGGATTTCCACGGCCGCGGCGGTAGGAGTCATCACATCGTAGTGCAGGTACAGATCGAAGCCCGTCGTCTCGGGGAAGTGCAACACTCTGTTCCTCATCGCCTCCGACCACACTCACTTGTTCAACTGGATTCGGCCGTGGCCCTGCACGGGGTTGGGCCAGGCGGTGAACGGCGTGCAGACGGCGCGGTTGCAAGAGCCGGTGAGACGCACGGTGGAGTGAAGAAGCATGGCTTTGATCATCGACGCCTTCTTGGGGATCGGGTCTAGGCGTCAGCCGAAATCGCCTCGAAAACGGTCATAGAAGCCGTTGTCGAGATACTGGGAGATGATGGCTGCTGAGGCAGTGACAGAAGGCGCAGCAACCGACCTGTCGTGAAGAAAAGCCGAGGCAAACAGGGAGGATATGTGCCGGAGGCGACTTTGGTGTCCGTGTGGTCCTGGCACTCGTTGTTGCACGCAGTGGTGGTGAAGGCCTTCGCCGCGTGCGCCACACCGGCGCTGACCAGATCGGGCTTGATACGACCAGCTATAGGTGAAGGAGGAGGCAGGCGAGAACACGACGGGCCGCGCGAGGAATAGTAGGGGACATAGTTCTCGTCCTCGACCGTGCCGTAGCCCGTCACGCCCGTGGCGCCCACGGCGATGACGTTTTTGGCCAGCGCGGGCGCGGGCACTTGGTTGTAGCCGCTCTCGCCGTCGTTCCCGATGGAGAAGACAACCACGAGGTCGTCGTTGTCGTAGCTAGAGTCAAAGCAAGTGGCAGCCACGCACATATACTCGTCGATCTGGTGACACTTCTCGTTGTACACCTTCTGCTGGTAGTTCCAGGAGTTATTGATGATCCGCACGTTGTTCATGTAGCTATCTCTCACTTCTCCCGCCAACCCCCACAACACGGGGAAGAACGACATGTACAGGTTGTATGGCGTGTTCGTCACGCCCGCGCCGTTCGTGATGTCGAAGAACACCAGCTTCGCATCGAACGCCAGCCCCTATGTGTGATTCCTCTCCTCCGCCGCCACGTTGTACTGTGAGATCGACGAGATGTTCGTCTGTCCCGCGATGATACTGCAAATGTGCGAGCCGTGTCCGCCCACCTGGTACTCCGAGCGGTCCTGATAGTCATAATACAGCACCACCTTGCGGTGGTTCAGGTTCGGGTTCAGCGTGGAGTACCGAATGGCTTGCTCGCTGTCGTAGAAGAACGCGTGGTACACGTCCAGTCCCGTGTCCGCCACGCCGATCAGCACGCCGCTGCCATGCAGGTTGTGGCGGAAGAGCAGTGTGTTCGCCATGCTGCCCGTGATCGCGCCCTCGGGGATCAGCTCCTGTAGCTTGTCGTTCAGGCGGCGCGGAGAAAGCCCCGATTTCGGGAGTGCGTCGCGAAGGTTGTTGTCAAACGTCATTTCTTCCACCAGAGTGATGGTGCGAATCGGTGCAGCGCGAGCAACGGGGAGCAACACAGCAAGCAGATCCGAGGGTTTCCCCGACAGGAAATAGAGATTCGTCAGCACATCGATTGATCGTGACGCTGCTTTGGGCGAACTCTCGGAAAAGGAGTGGAAGAGAATACGGTGGTCGTCAAGATACGAGGAAAGCGGCGATAAACGAGAAGGAGATTGGGTGTGTGATTCTTGCTGGTAGAGGAAGGAGCACATGCTGGCAATCACTACGAATGATGGCGAGAGAAAAGCGCTACGCTGCTCCTCGCTCTTAAAGGAATGGTCTCGAAGAGAAGAAACAAACTCCGATACATTGCTTACTTGCACATCGGAGTGAGTCCTTTGCAGATGCAGAGTATCGTCACTGGAGGACGTTAGGTAATGCACCATCATGGGGAGGTCCAAGTCATTTCCGCTTCCATCCTTATTAATAGCTTCGGCCAGTTTCGAAATCACTCCAATTTCGATTCTGGCTAGCAATGGGAGCTCAAACGCAGAGTCGATCATACTACCGACCGCTGGATGTGCCAACTGGCAGAGCGAACCATACAAGATAACGGAATGGTTCTGGCCACCGACATAATCAAGCACAGGCGACTCTTGGCCAAACACAGAGTGAATGGTATCCTCAAACTGGTAAAGGGATGTGCTATCTCCCAGTAGCACATAATAGGAGCTCAAAGTCGTATCCTTGGTGCCTGAGACTGATTCGGGAGTGAAAACAGTCTACGCAATAAACCCCATAAACGGATCTAACAATCAGTCTCTCTGCCGTTCCCCTATCCAGATAGGATAAGGGAGTCCTTGTGAACTCAAAGAAGTTTTCAAGGATGGGCTCCCCTCTAGCAGCATACACTAGCAGCAACAGTGAAAATGCAAAGAGCAGAAGCACCATAGAAGTGAGTGTTTTTAAACCAGCAAGGGAAAACAGAAATGGGCGCTGCTTTTGACATACGTAAAGAAAACAGGCAATAAAGAGAACCAATTACTTCTTCATCTTCTTCATCAACCGCTTGTTGGCGTTGATGGCGTTCATGCTGAGCTTTGTACGATTGCCCATGAAACTCAAATCAACCTTCTCCTTCTTCTCCTTCTTCTCCTTTCCCTCTTTCCTCTCCTTCGCGGCCTCATTCACCACAATCTTCTTCATCGGCTTCTTCATCTGCTTCTTGCCCTTCTTTCGCCCGTTCATCATCGCGTCCATCAGCTTCTGCTTCTGAATGGCCTCCACAGACCCCAGACACTTCTTCACGCGGATCTCTCTATCGCCAATCTTCTTTCCGTTTAACACAAGAGCCAGTGGCACATAGATGGGAGACTACTCGATCACATGCCGCATCATCACCCACCTTCAGAATTACATAGCCGAATCCCTTCCCCTTTCGCGTGTCCTTCTCTCGGATGATGCGGACTCGCTCCACCATCTCCTCCTTGTTCTCCTTCGATGTCGTCGATCGCATCGTCTTCATCCCCTCCTCGAAGAACTTGCGCAGCTCCTCCTCGTCCATGTCGAACGAAAGGTTGCCCACGAAGACGCTTCTCGCGTTCATGTTCTTGTCATCCTTCTTTCCCACAGTATCTACCACGATGTGTCTATCCAAAATCACCTATGCGTTATAGAAAAGGGGAGGAAGAACAGTTTCATTTAGAGCAAGAGCCTTCTCCACGGATTGCTTGTCCTCGAACACAATATAGGCGTTCACGCACTTCGTCTCCTCGTTCAGGTTGTTGTGGATCACGGACACCTTCTTCATCAGCTTCTTGTCGAAATGGGTCAGCTTCGAGGACTGCACGGCGACGGAGCGGAAGCGGAGGTTCTTGATGCTTCCAAACTTCGAAAACGCCTTTCGCAGCACCTGGGGCTTTTGAATGATAGTGGCTACGTATGAAACCAAGAAAGTGTAGTAAACTCGGAAGGTTCCCGACGTAGACAGTCAGATCGTCGTCTTGGTGACGGTTCTTCGGCTTGGGCTTGGGCTTGCTCTCCTCCTTCGCCGCGGGCTTGGCAGGTACCAACTTTGCGAAACGGTCCTTGTTTTCCTGGGAGAATAGACCGCTGGCGAGGGGGTTGGAGGGTTTTTCCTGCACCTCCTTCTTGTCTTCCTTTTTCTCCACTTTCTGCTTCTGTAGGGTCTCCTTCTTCGCAGCGGGAGCAGCCTTCTTGCTAGAGCGATCAATCGCAGCGACTACCACTCACACAGTCTCCTCCTTCTTTTGGTTCTTCACCGTCTTCTCTTTCGATTTCGTTTCCATAATTCCGGTCGTAAGCAAACGGTCTTTTCCTGTCGTTCTGGATTGTGAATAACCGCGGTTCTCATTCACCACGCCTTTTCTCCTCTGCCGCTTTGCATGACTCTGTGCAAAAGGGATGGCTCGTTGCAGGTGTGCAAAAAACAGAGAATCGAATCAAATCCCCGACGAATACGTGTAGAAGCTCTGACTATAGAAGGAACCTGTCTTCGGCGTGGAGTGCATCACGAACTCCTTGCTCGTGGCCGTGAACTTCTTCCCCTCAGGCGACAACGCGCTGGAAACTGGAGCCACCGGCGACAGCACGGGCGTGTCCTTCTGCAGCAGCGACGATACGGCTTGAAAGGACGCGAGCGAGGGGATGATGGAATCAATGCTCGCATCGGCGGCTGACGGCTCCATCTCGGGCCGCTTCTCACACAGTTGCTCCAAGACACTCTGCCGCTTCATTACGCAGCGCAGAGACACGAAGGGCGTTTCGGCCTCCTCGTTCTTCTTCTTCTCCGCCTGTACCTCCGCCTTCTCTCGCTTTTCTCCCAGCAGGAACTGGTTCACGCGCTGCGCCGCCACGTCCAGCTCCTCCACACCCTTCTCTCTCTCCTCCTCCACCACCTCCCTCTCCTCCACGGCTCGCTCCAAGTCCAGCAGCGCCAACAGGTCCTTCGGTGGCTCCTTCAGCAGCTGCGTCACTGCTTCCTTCACGCCCAAACCGCTCAGCGCATTGCTCTCGCTCGGTTTCGGCACCTCCACAGTTTCCACGGTTTCCACGATTTCATCCACCGGCACCTCCGCCTCCTTCTTGCTCTTGTTCTTCTTGTTCTTCTTCCTTTTCTTCGTCTTGGTCTCCTTGACAGCCCCGATGCCCTCATTCAGCAGAAGCGCCGCCACGCGGTCCGCCTCGGCCTCGCGTCGCTTCATCTGATAGGCGCTGTCCATCTGGTCACACACCATCCAGAACAGGAACATCTTGAAGCGCAGCGTCGTCAGGAACAGCAACTGGTCGTCCACGCTCGTCGGCGTGTACTCGAACGGCTCGCTGAACACGTGGCACGGCGACTCGTCGCGCGACGGCGTCACACAGTAGTCGTAGGTGGACGCTCCGCTGATGATTCGGTTGATCACCTCCTCCGTCTCCACGCCGTTGTTGATCAGGAAGCAGTCGCCCTTCTTCGTGATGTCCTTCAGGTCGTTGTTCGGTTCCATGTAACTCCAGTTCGCCAGCACGTACCGAAGCACGAACCAGTACACGCTCTCGCGAATGCGGCTCACCACGTCCTTCAGATCCACCGCCAGCAGCGCGCGCTTCTCCGCCGCCGGGAGCGCCTCCCAAAACCGCTTGAATTCCGCGGTTTTCAGCTCGTTCGCGGCGGCCATGTTGTGTCCGTAGACGCAGGAGCGTTCCTCGGGCCGCTGGGTGTTGTTGTGGGCGATAAACGGGAGGATTTCGCGCTCGTTGAGGACGCGAAGCTGGTTTTGGAAGCTAGAGGTGACAGAGAAGAAGAAGGGGAACGCAACGTAATCGATGGCGATGGGCAAGCTGAGAAGGGTCTTGGAGAAGGACTTGCGCGGAGATAGTGCAGAGATGACGGTGATCACGATCTCTTTGGAGGTGGTGTCGTTCTGGTTGAAGAGATTGGGCTTCTTGAGCGTGAAGAGGTGAAGGTAGGACTCGTCGTGGCGCGTCATGGGCAGCGAGACGAAGTAGGAGTCGTGCACAGCGGGGAAGTGCACGCTGGGGTTGTGGATGAGAATGGTGTCGGTGCAGTTGAGGAAGAGTCGCTTCTTGGTGTCGTACTGGTTGATTAGACGCACCAGGATCAGGTCCAGCACGGTCGTGAATGTGGTGGAGCGCGTCTGCTGCAGCGAAATGCCTCTGCGCGTGACCCCAATCCTTCACATCCACTTCTCGTTCAGCTTCTCGTGGTAGATTTCCTCGTACGCCTGCATGATCAGCATGCGAAGACTCTTCTCCGCCTCACGCACGCGCTCCTGCGGCTGGCCCTCGAAGGTGAGTCCTTTCGACAGCACGTAAAAGCACCCGAAGAAGAGCGACTCGGTGAGCAGATTGACTTCCAGCCGATCGAAGTGGTTCTGTGAGATGCAATCGTACTCGCGCTGGAGCAGCACGAACTTCTCGGTGGTCTAGACGTGACGGCGACGACGCACGCGCACGGTGAGGAGGTCGAACGGGTACACGGGGAAGTCCACGAGCCCACTGGCGACGTACTTCATCACGGTGACACCCAGGAAGAAGAGCGTCTGCAGCGCCTTCGAGCCCAGCTGGAACGGCTTGCGCAGGACAGACGGCGCGGCGGTCAGGCTGGCACAGGAGCGGTCGCTAGGGGTCAGACGGGCGGGTGAGCAGCACCCGGCGATGATGATGCGTTCGATGGTACTGTCGGAGGCGTAATCGATGGCGCACTTGCCGTCGCAGTTGCGGATGTTCATCAGCGCGCGCTTCAGCTGCAGGAGACTCAGCACCTCGCAGTTGTTGTTCACCACGGCGTAGTGCGCGGCGGTGTTGCCTTCGTAGCTACGCTGAAACAACACACGCACACGCACTCCTGTTGGTTGATGTCTTGCTTGAAGTCGAGAAGGTAGGTGATCACCGTCAGGTTGTTCATCAAGCACGCGTACATCACTACACATCACCCCACCGACGACTCAAAAACGGGGGGTAACACCGTTGTGGTTCACGCAGGTGATGCTGGCTCCCGCGTTGATCAGAATGCCCAGCGCTTCGATGTTGCCGCTCCAGCACGCGCTACGGTGAAAACCCAATCACGCCCAAACCGAAGAAGGGCGTTGTCTCCGTTGGAGTTGGTCATGTGAACGTCGCAACCGTTCTGTAGCAGCAGTTGCATGGCCTCGTTGCAGTGGTCGTTGGTCGCGATGATCAGCGCCGTAGCGTCGTGGAGATAGGCGTTTTGGGCGGGTGCGAAAAAGTCCGAAACACAATTCACATCGCATCCTTGGGCAAGATAATGCTTCATGAGCGGGATGTTGCTGGGAGTGATAGAATCATACAGCTAATACTTCTGACGGGTGGCGAGAAGAAAGCGAGTCTCGATGGAGAGATTCGATGTCGGAGCGGGAAGGACGCAGATGGTGAAGGAGAGCGAGCCGCCCTTGAGAAGACCGCTTTTGGAGTTGATGATGTCCGCCAAAGCGATGACAGTGCCGAATTTGTACGAGTTGGAGTTGCTAGCGATGAAGGCAAGAATGGAAAGTGCACCCATCGAAGTAGATCGGATAGGATGTGTATGTGTGCGAATGGCTCGCATCGTCATTATCGAACACCACCTTCACAACCACGTAACGCGCCGGAGGGATCATCAGTGGACTGCGGTAGCTCATGGACCTACGTGTTGTGAGCGTGGAGAACGCCTACAGGGACATGAAATAGTCCGGATCGGAGGGCTTCTTTCGATCATCGCTGTAGTTGTGGGAGACGATGAAGATCCAGTTCTTCGAGTCTTCGAGCGATATGTACGGATCTGTGGAGATCACTACTCTTCACGGCCCAAAATGCGGCTACTTGGTGTTGTGTATTTGATATTGGATATGAGGCCGGGAATCGTCACGGCAATGGACACTGCGTAATCCTCTGGACTGTCCCCGATGTCTGATTGTGTAAACTGTGTTACTTCATTTGGAACGACTATGGGTCATCTCCATTCACGTCCATATACCCTTCATGGTGAATGCGGGTTCCTTTATCAATTCGGAAAGGGTCGCAGAGGCCTTCTTTTCCAAATCGACTTCCTTGTTGTTTTCGCTACTCCGACGGCTGAGCACTCCCTCGGGGGGCGATTTCTTCACGACCGTCGGTTTTGTTTGCTTCTTCTTTTCTACCACATGATTCCATTTCAAAATACCCCACTTCCCATAACACGTCCCTTGTCAACACGCTCGTTTCCAGTGAATTCGTTCCGATACGCTCAAATTGCGCTTTGTGATACAAATCCGATCCGATACCGATGCGAGGAAGCGATTTCTTTCTCCTCGACTGACTCCCGAAATCAGGGCTATTTTTAGCAACGAAACGAGGAGTGGGCTCTAATTCTGGTTGTTTGTGAGCTTTGTAGATTGGAAATGAGTTTTTCTTCTCCTCAGCACCACGTAGGGCGTGTACGGCGGGGATTCCTTCGTAGAGACATAGTGTCGACAGTTTACCCTCTTTTCTGACAGACTCAAATTCCAGCATGTCCTATCTGGCAGTAACCCGTGGTCCCTTTGACGAATAGGCTCAGACGAATGATGCGGGGCCCTTGGGCGCTAACGGGAGCCCTCATGGCAGTGCTGCGAGCCCTTATTACGGATACGAGAGGTGCCATTCCTTTCGGTGCGGAGAAGGGATTGGTGAGTCGGGCCCTCTCGACATCCCTTCAGACATGTACTCGAGTGGATACGAGCAGGGTCTGATTAGTTTGATGCCGGAAGACGGTTCCCTTCTGTAGTATCATGGCGGCGTGCTCATGGGTAGTGATATGGGCTCCTGTTCCGCCCTCGGCGGTAGTTTTGCAAGCATGAAAGAGTCTTTCGACGCGCCTGCCGGCGATTTTCCTCTGTCCCGTACTCCCCAGTACCCATCCGACTCTGGCCATGCTCCCTTCTTTTCTGACCTGCCGCTGAACGGAGAAGACGCGTCCTACCGCCGTTTTTCTGGATTGAATGGCTATCCTTCCATGGCGACCTCCTGTACCCTCCTCATCGCTCCCTCACTCCCAGCTCCGCACCTGATGGACTCCTACCTCCACCACTCCAACCACCGCGCCAGTGACGGCTTCGAGCAGCCCTCCATGCTCGACTCCTACTACTCCCGGCAGCCCACCTACTCCATGCCGCTTCGCGACGCCGACCGCCTCGGCCCGCTGGACGCCGCCTCGCCTGACAGCTTCCTCTACCAGTCCCCGCCGCTCGTGCCCCCGCAGCCACAGTATGCGGGCGTGCGCCCCATTCCGCCTTTGCCGCCTCGCGACTTTCCGCCGTCCGCCTCGCTGTCGAAAAAGACGCCTCCGCCGCTGCCGCCGCGATCGTCGCTGGGCGGGCTGTCGAGCATGCCGACCCTGCGCGAGGCGTACAGCGCCACGATGGAGCGGCCATTCGTGCCGAGCCTGCTGCAGGACCCGTTGTCCGCCTCCACGCGCACCAGCATGACGGGGGGTGTGAGTGGTGCTATGACCAGTGGTATGACTGGGGGTGTGAATGGTATTACTGGTGGTGTGGGTGGTGCTATGACCAGTGGTATGGCGGGTGGTATGAATGGTATGACTGGTGGTATGGGTGGTGGTGTGAATGGCGCTGCGAACAGCATGGCAAGCAGCCGCGGCTCCTGGGCAGCGGTGGCGGCAATGGCGCCTCGAGCCAACCCCAGTGCAACCACTACAGCTACCGCTGGCACAGCCAACACCGCCGGTACAGCCGGTACAGCCGGCACCATGACGGCGACGGCGGCGCCCTTCGTGTCGGGCCAGAGCGCGGAGCGGCGCGACCGCGGACGCAACCACGGTGGGTACAGAAAGCGAGCGTGAGGCGCAGAGAAGAAGCGCAGCCCCGGCGAGGACGTGGACATCGAGAAGCTGCGCAGCGGCGAGGAAACGCGCTCGGCAGTGATGATTCGCAACATCCCGAACCGCTTCAGCGTGGAGGAGTTCTGCGAACTGCTGGACCCCTATGTGGAGGGTGAGGGCTGAGAAGGGGTGTGAGCAGTAGGCAAGTACACGATCCTGAACATGCCGCAAGACTCGAAGACACGTCGGAATCTGGGGTATTGTTTTATTCAGTTCAATACCGTGGCGGACCTGATTCATGCGTATGAGTGCGTGGGGCGTGCAGAGGGGGCGTGATGGGTAGTTGCAGGGGAAGACTTGGCCGAAGTCCGAGTCCGTGAAGAAGTGCCGTTTTTGCTACGCAAAGATCCAGGGAGATCCGAATGCGGTTCAGGCGGAAGCGGAAAACGCGCCGAAGGAGACCGTGGAAGAGCCTTGATAGTGTTTTGTATTTTTTAGCCAAACGGGTGACAGTCGAGGCCATTGTCACTGCTTTTCCATTGTTTGTTCGGACCCAAGAAGGAATGTACAAGAAGGTGGTCGCCGTCTTTTGCGCATCGAAGTACGTCGCAGAGGGAGAGAGTAACGCGCACAGGCCCACTCCGGAGCAATACAACGCCGCCCTCGAGCTGGGAGAGCTACTGGCGCGGAATCAGTTCAAAATCATATCCACGAGCAAAAAGCCGGTGTAGCCTTGACCACAGCTGAATGGAGGGAATGGAGGGTGCATGGAGGCACTGGCTCGGGGCTGCAAGCAGGTGCAAGGAGGCGTGTGCGAGGGCATCGTCGTGACGAATGATCTTCCTGTCGAGTCCAATCCCTACATGACATCTTCCATCAACGCGAACAACATGTTCGACCGCCTGAACATGCTCCTCGGTAAAGCGGACATCATCGTCGCCCTTCCCGGTTACCTTGGCACTCTGAACGAGATCATCATGGCCGTGACAATGAACTACATCACCGACGAGAACCAACGGAAGAAGAAGCCCGTGATCGTGTCTCGCAAGCCGTGGGAGCCGATTTGGAACTCGATTTGTGAAGAGCTGGATGTGGGTAAGAAGGATAGGAATAAAGAGTAGTTGAAACCATCGCATCGTTCTTTGCTCCAGTTCTTCGATTCGGTGCGATCTCTCGGTGTGTGTAATGCATAGAACGATGATTTGATCCGTATCCTGAATTCCATTTCGTCCTAACGATCCTCCTTTTTCTTTGTGCCATTGGGTTTGTTCAACTTCCTAGTTTCCAAATTTCATAGAAGGAAGACAACATGCCGATCCACATCATTCTCTTTTGAAGCCCCCTTCCGGAGGGCTATGGGATATGCTACGCACAACCAAACCCAAGGGAGAGGGGAATGCGGAAAAGGGGTATGCACTCATCATTCCGCGGTTATTCCACAGTCCCCCGCATGCGGAAGCAGCTGTATTTGGGCGAAGAAGTGTCATACTTTGCCTTATGGATTCATTTGTTTCTGAGATTTCGTCCCAGCACATCTGGGAAACCCAAGAGTGGGAGGCCCTGAAGGCCGCCGTTCCTTCTATTGAAAAGCTGCACCTGCGGCAACTTCTCCAGGTAGGAAGTGGTGTAGAAGCAGTAAGGAGAAGGACGAGAACCGTTTCAACGAGTTTTCGATCGAACATGACAACATCATTCTTGACTACACACGCCAGCGGATTACCCCTGAAATTAAAGTGGTGAATCGATGCGCCCCCTAATTGGTAGGAGCTGCTGGTGAAACTGGCGAAGAGAGCCCAGCTGCAGGAGAAGATTGTTGGGCTGGTGCCGCTGGATCACCCCTAGAATGCGATGATGTCGGGAGTGAAGTTGAACATCACCGAGAATCGCGCCGTCCTCCACACGGCTCTCCGCGCCAAGGAGGACGAGCACATCTTCGTGGACGGTCACGACGTCGTTCCCGACGTGTATGCCGTCCGTCGCCACATCAAGGAGTTCTCGGAGGCCGTTCGCTCCGGCAAGCTTGTGGTTTGTGTTTTCATCCCGATTTCACTCTAGGGCGTGACGGGCAAGAAGCTCACCACCGTGATCTCCATCGGAATCGGCGGCAGCTATCTCGGCCCCGAGTTCGTGTGCGAGGCCCTGCGCAACGACCCCGTGGGTCACGACAAGGCGGAGGGTCGCCAGCTGCTGTTCGTCGCGAATGTCGATCCGCTCGACATGGCGCGCAACATCGAGCACATCGACCCGGAGCACACCCTCGTGGTGATCGTCTCCAAGACCTTCACCACCGCCGAGACCATGCTCAACGCCCGCTCCCTTCGCAACTGGCTGCTCGAACGCCTCGCGTAGTTCTTTTCCTTGTATTTCACACCCAGCGGTAAGGCGTCGCCGGAAGCTATCATCGCCCACCACATGTGCGCTGTGTCCACCAACATCGAAGCCGTCACGCAGTTCGGCATCGACAAGGAGAACATCTTCGCCTTCTGGGACTGGGTGGGAGGCCGTTACAGCGTGTGTTCCGCCGTGGGCCTGCTGCCGCTGTCTCTACAGTATTCCTACGAGGTGATGAGTGACTTCCTGAATGGTGCGCACGACATCGACGTGCACTTCCGCACGGCCCCGATTGACAAGGTACCTTTTGTTCCGAAGTGTCCTGATTCTAGAACATTCCCGCCATGCTGGGTCTCCTGGGCGTGTGGAATGCCACCTTCCTCCAGTACCCTTGCCGCGCTCTTCTGCCCTACGCACAGCCGCTGGTCCGCTTCGCGGCGCACATCCAGCAGGTGGACATGGAGTCGAACGGCAAGCGTGTGGCGATGGACGGCACGCCGCTGCCCTTCCCCTCGGGCGAAGTGGACTTCGGCGAGCCGGGCACCAACGGGCAACACAGCTTCTACCAGCTGATCCACCAGGGCCGCGTGGTGCCGTGCGACTTCATCGGCTTCTGCGAGAGCCAGGCGCCGCTGAAGGGCCCGGGCGAGGCGGTGAGCAACCACGACGAGTTGATGAGCAACTTCTTCGCGCAGCCGGACGCGCTGGCCTGCGGCAAGAGCATGGCGGACCTGGAGGCGGAGGGCGTGCCGGAGCGTCTGCGACCCCACAAGCTGTTCTCGGGCAACCGGCCGTCGTCGTCACTGCTGTTCCCGAAGCTGACAGCGTACACGTGCGGGCAGCTGCTGGCGATCTACGAGCACCGCACGGCGGTGGAGGGCTTCGTCTGGGGCCTGTGCTCGTTCGACCAGTGGGGCGTGGAGCTGGGTAAGGTGCTGGCGAAGAACGTGCGCCGCCAGTTCCACGACTCGCGGGAGGAGGGAAAGGCGGTGAGCGGATTCAATCCCTGCACCACGGCGCTTCTCAAGAAGTACCTGAAGGCGTTCTCTGTTTGTTAACAAACACGGCAAAAGAACTCAGTAGTGAGACTTGAAGGTGCCAGCGTTGTACTGGTGTCTATTAGTGATTCCATCTTCACAACCCCACGCCGAGGGTGCGACGCCCCGGTTCTTCTTCGAGTTGGCGTTCCCGAAGAACACCTTCCTCCCGTTCACGTTCATGTTCTGCCGCTGGATCAGCGTCTCCACCGGCCCCGCCTCTGTGAAGTGCACGAACGCGAAGCCCCGCGACTGCCCGTCCGGCTGCCGGATCAGACTCACCTTCGTCACCGTGCCGAACGGCGACAGCGCCTCGCGCAGCGTCGTCTCGTCGATCTTGTCGCCCAGACCGCCCACGAACACCTTGTACGGCGTCGTGTCGCCCTGGGTTTCCTTGTTGGAGGGAACGCACTTGTGCATGTCGACCTTCCTTCCGAAGAACTCGTGCGACGGAATCCGCAGCACGTCCTCCAAGCTCTATTCCTCACGCGTTCCAACCAACCGCACAATCCGCGACAGAAACACGACAAACCCAAAACCGCGGGACAGCCCGGTTTCCTTGTCGCGGGGAATGGTGACGGAGCGCACGGGCCCGAACTGCTGGAAATAGCTCCGCAGAATGCTCTCGTTCACCTCGCTGGGCATGCCGCCCACAAACAGCTTGCACTCCTCCTTCGGGTCCTCCGTGAAGTCCTCGGGACGCCGCTGCGGAATCGACTGCACGGTGGCGGGCGGCGAGGGCATGGGCGGCACGGCGGGCACCTGCATCTGGAGTTGTTGGAACTGCTGAAGCTGTTGGAACTGCTGGAACTGCTGCATGAGGAGCGGGTTCTGCATGAGCTGGTACATCATCTGCGTGTAGTAGTTGTAGGTGTTCACGTCCATGTTGCTGAACAGGCTGTAGTACGGGGAGCTCGGGTCCACGCTGGGTATCGTGGGCGTTTGCGTTGGCTGCATTGGCTGCATCGGTTGTGGAATAGATGGCTGCTGCATGGGCTGCATCTGAGGAATTGATTGCATTTGCGGAATTGATTGCATCTGCGGCACTGACTGTTGTGCCGGCTGAATAGGCATCGTCTGAGCAGACTGCATCTGCGGCATGGCTTGCATGGCTTGCATTTGCGGCACGGACTGCATTTGCGGCATTGTCTGAACAGGTTGAGCATTCTGAGCCGCCTGAGCATTCTGAACAGACTGCGGATTCATAACAGGAGAAGGGGGAAGAGCCTGGACTGGCTGAGGACTTGGAGACGGAACGGAACTGGAATCCGCCTGCGCCTGCCTTCGCAGCTACCCATCACAAGCACAGTCCAGAGCACACCTCGTCGATATCACACTTCTTTGCATTCACATTAGGACGGCACTTCTCCTCCACACACCCGGCACACTCCAAGTTCTTTTTAACAGACAAAACGCTGACCCTTTCTGTTTTCTCCTGAACGTCTGCCGAATTTGAATTTATAGTATCCTTCTTTTCTTCTGCCTTATCCTACACCGATAAAACTGCATGCGGAATCAAACACGTACTTCCGTTACTTGATCTACTTGCTTCTTGACCGAAGAATCAACGGCTTCGTCAGGAATGATCTCACCCTCTTCTAGCACCTTCCTACCGGATCAGAACAGAGCGAGAACCGGAACGCTTGCTTCTGAACGGTTTCTTCTGATTCTCGATCGCGCTTCATGTCTCTCCCAATCGCTTCAATAGCACCAAAGAAGAGGGATAACAAAGCGATAGATGGCGTTCTTACGCAGAGGCGAGAAACGGTTATTTCGCATTTCTGGCGGAGGATCCATTCTCTCCTCAGCCGTTTGTTTCAAACAAACAGACTACTTTCCCGACATCCCTGTGTCGGTACCCATGTCCACGACTGTTCCTGCAGGATGGAGCTTCTCCTCATACTCCTTGCGATTGAATGTGTAGTGCGTTTCCGTCGTAACGACGAACTCGATCTGCTTTTTGCAAACGGGACACGTTTTCCTCCTCGCGTACCACTGCTCCAGACAGTCGATGTGGAAGAGGTGCTTGCAAGCGATATTGTAAACATACTCGTCCGGTTCAAGTTCGCATAGGCAGATCGGACAGGTGAGACTCACCTCGATTTCGGTGTTGTCCACCTTCTCGGGCTGGACGATGAGACTCCTCGCATCGACCATCTCAAAAATGCCGTTCTTCTGCTTCTTCTCACTGCGCAACCTCTTTTCCCTCTCCATGTACTCCTCTATTCCTTACTGTGTAGATACGATCCTACTGTACTGTGGAATCCACTCCTTGACCTGGATCTCCGAATGCGAGTTGAGGAGATAATCGATCGTGTACAGCTGCGGGAGAATGGAGGGATCGATCATGTGATTGCGCATCTACAGGGTTAATGAGGAGAGGAGGAATCACATCGTCAATGTTCATGTTGGCGAGCTGTGTTCGGAGATTGCAGTGGTAAACGAAAAGAACCACATGAATCAGCACGTAGATGTAGGAGAAGGAGAGGATCGCGTACTCGATAGCGATGGCCGAGGTGGGGATCGTGGGACATGCCACGTAGTCGTTGATGAACAAGGTGGGAGGAATAATACACGCTACCAAGATTCCCAATGCAAGTATAAATAGGATACAACCAAATATCTTCTTCCCGAGCTCAGCGTAGTGCTTGATGCTGTGAACATAGATATCTGCTAAACAAAACAGGATAATCGCCACTGTATTCAACAACTGAAAAAGCTACGCGTGATATGCCAGCAGGAATAGCGACCCCCAGGTTTGTGTTGGAGCAATCACTCTTCGAAATGAGCAGATACGCACCGCAGCAGAGTGACAAAATGGAAGCCAGCGCAGAGAAGAAATAACGAATCACTTTTTCAAACCGTGTTTGGTCAGGAAAGAATACTAGCCAGTTGATCATTCTTTGGAATTTTGATCGTCTTTAGCGTTTCGTGCACAGGTTACAATTGGAATTGGGAACCGAGCGCTTTTCAGGAAGCGAAGATTCTCTCGGGGAGTTTCATTAATGAGTCTATGTTTGGATTGGCAGGGTTTGAAGCAGTTCGCATACTTGATGTGTGTAGGTAGCATCATCGTGTATCCACCCCACGATGGCGTTAAGGAACGGGTGATTCACTGTCGTTCCTTCTTTGTTTGTCCCATTCGAAGTATGAAATGGAAGAGATAATGAGAGAAGAGTGTGCTGACCCACTTTCCGGCTTCATCGACATCCCATTTCATTTCCCCTCCGTACTCCACACAATTGCTTTCCTCCCATTTCGTATCACAAAGCAATAGTCATTTTCAGATCTATTCATTACATCTCTTTTACACACTTTCCCTGTCTCATTTGTC
>OIWT01002630.1_pt1 | contig 18029 bp, 16 predicted proteins | sample 1587701 | NCBI WGS metagenome assembly OIWT01 (sample SAMEA3888904, study PRJEB22519) | human gut metagenome | biome: human gut; feature: human-associated habitat; material: faeces | place: Denmark | collected 2009
CCGATCCCATCAACGAGCTGCTGGATCTGATTGTGGCAGAATGGAGAGACTCGATATCCAGTACGCACTCGTTCGTGACTTGGATGATCAGTGTGCAGCGGTGGAAGGACCAGTACGGCTTGGACAGCATTGAGGACGAGCTGAAGGAACCCTATCTCTTCGTTGCGTCCATCGTGGCTTCCTTCCTTCTCCTCCCAATCTCGGCGCTGGACTCCATTGTGTCCTCGCTCCTTTCCTTCCTCCGCGACGAACCCGCAGAGTGCATTGCATTCCCGTCTCCTCTTCCTCCCTACATGGCGCAATTCTCCACAGCACAGCGGATGGCGTGGGTGGAACGCTTCCAGTCCGCGCTCTATCGCTCCGGAGACAAGTTTGATCTGATGGCGCTGAAATCCCAACTCCTTCGCGTGACTCCACCACCGCGAGAGCTCCTGGCGTCCGTCGCTCTGCTGGAGGACAACTTCGTCGAGGCAGAAATGCTGCTTCGAGATGCCTTCGACACATCTTCGCTGTTTTCTCTTCTCTACCCTCTCGCGCAGTACACCATCGCTCGCGGCTACACGACGACTGCTAAAGCGTTTCTAACTGATCTGGAGCGCGCCGTGCAGAAGTCGCACAATCACGATGAATTGGGCATCTCTGCATTTCTGCACTTTTTGCTGTACAGTGACGAGGCCTCGCTTGCTCTGTGCGTATCGCCGCATCCCACTGCTTTCCAGAAATACGCCCTGTTTGTGATCATGAAACGGTCTCTTCTGCTGTCTCGTGTTTACGCGTCATTACAACGAGTTTTTCCGGACAACGAGCTGGCGGTGCCGGAGCGTTCCTTTTCCTCCTTCGCAGATGCGCTGAGTGCTTGCGACGTGACCTCCTTTCGCGATGTGATGATTCAGTTTGCTGTGAGGGAACAAGACGCCATCAGCCCGTTTTTGTCTGCGGCGGATTTGCAATTCCTGGAGGGCAATAACGCGTTTGTTGCGCAGGTGCAGCACGATCTCGATCATGATCGTCTCTTCGACGCAGAGGCTACCATCCGTCAGTGGAAACAGGTGTGTATGGCGAGTGCCTGCCCGGAAGCTGAAAAGGATGTGGAGATGGTGCAATGCGAGCTGTACGAAGCAGTTCTCGCAAACCGTCTGGGCTGGATGGAAAAGGCAGTGAAAAGGATTGAGTTGTGCAGAGAGAAGTGTGTTCATGGTGAATATGGTTTGTGGGTAGCCATCTGCGATCTGGTACTGTGCTTCGTGATGCAGGAGAATGAAAGCAGCAATCACCGTTATGTAAAACGGTTGCTGGACGCAGCCTCCGTGTTTTACCGATTGAGGCAGAAGCAGTTGTTGCAATGGAGCTGCCTCTTGTTGGCGAACGGTGAGAAGGAAAAGGAGGAACTGCTCAAGTTGAACCCTAAAGATGTCGTGTTCAACTGCTACTTGAAGTATTCTCTGTTTGAGTGTGGACTCTCCTCCTTTTCGGAGTTTCTTGGTGCCTGCAAGAAGGCGGAGAATGTGGTTCTGGTGAATCGATTGGTTGCAAAGAAGAGTACCTTGATCGACAGCGCGACGGTCGCGAAGTGGAGCCAATTGAAGGAGGAGAAGGAGCCTTGGCTTCGATTGAAAGATCTTATCTATGAGTGTTTGTTGTCCCCACTCTGTGGATAGAAGATACGGTCATGTCTGCACGTCGTCCGTTTTGATTCTACTCATTTGGTAGCAAAGGAGGATAAATCTACCAGAAATTGCTCCTGCTGATAGAACCTTTTCTTGTATTGCGCTTTACTTCGTTAGTTGCCGTGGAATGCATCGCTCTTCGAATCGCAAATTGCACCAAACCCGTAGGCACCCCAAATGCGGAGTGATGATTAGCAGTCAGTAGTGTTGTCGATTTCCCCTCTTTGCACCATGATTCGAGTCTGTCGAAGTCTCTAAAGGAGCTCATTGCTGCTGGGTCCGTAACGAAGATGTTCATCGGCCAGCTTTCTTCTTGCATTCGAGCCGATGAGCTGTTTGCGATGTTTCCCGATATCCCCATTCTTCACGTGCACGTGATTTACGACAAGGAAACTCGAAAGCACAAGAGTGGGAGCTGCATTCTTGTCTGACGATTAGACTGTGCTTTCGTGTATGTACCTTCAAACTATGTGTCCTTGTTCATTTCAAAGAATCACGATAAGTATTCTTATTCTGGGGTGGTGGCTCCTCCTCGCGATCATCCGTAGATGAACAACAAGCTTCAGGTGAGAGTGGCTGATGCTGGCTTAAAGAAGCCACGTGAGAAGAGCCATTGTCCTTCACAGTTTGCATTGTGTTCGGGATTCACCCGTAGGTCCTCCTTCCCTGTTGTTTTTAGCGATCAATATTCAAATCGTTCCAGTATATGCCGCCCTATAGATGTAGCTCGTGATGCCAAGGGCATCCGTCCTGTAAGCCCTATTTGCGTACGTGGAAAAGATTTGAAATGACAAGTAGAATGTTCCTGTTTATCGTGATGTATCGTGCTGTGATGTGTATTCCTTCGATTCTGAGGATTCATACAATTTGATGTACTATTCGTATCTCCTCCAAAACAAGGAGCGCTACAATCCTGAACCTTTCTCTTTTCCGGAGAATCGCTCGTATGCCGGTAGTTCTTCAGAGTCAGCAATGTACTACTGGAAGCAAATGAACAATCTTGACTGCACTTGTAATGAATGCAAATGCCACGTGGTTGTGTCCAATTTACCTCCGGAGTTTTGCCAAGATCGACTGTATTCCCTGTTTTGTGCGATTGGCGGCGTCTGTGGTTGTCGCATAATCGCGGATCACCCAGCGAACCGCTACAACAGCTATGGGTTTGTTTCCTTTGACTGTTACCAGCAAGCATGGCAAGCAGTGATGACCAGAAATGGCTGTGTCGTGGAAGGCAGACGTATTGCGGTTAAGCTGGTATGATTTCGTGCTATTCCTGTTCAGGACCGTGTTGTGCCGTTCCGAATGACAACACAGATTTGTTTGTTGGATACATACTCCGTTGTCTCTGCCTCCATCTCTCTTCAGCAGGTGAACGGTAACGAGTGTGATCCTTCCCGCCTCTTTTTCGTTCCATTTCCATTTCGTTTCGTATCTCTCCTTCCATTTCGTTGTTCTACATCGAGCATGCCAGAGAGCAATCATCCCATATCGATTAGCGATGATAGTGAGAGTGAAGGCTCATGGAGCGATTCCATCCTTTCTCTCCTCACCGCAAACCTAAAGAGTGGCCAGAAAGACGAAGAGAAGGATGCCAAGTCTTCCAAGGCGAGCGAGAGTGTTTTGCTGGATGGAAGTGTGGACGAAGACATTCAAAAGGTGAAGAGAGAGAGCGCCTATTTCCAGACGCAGAAATCGCAACAGAAGAAGGAATCTCCCTCTGTCTCGCACTCTTCTCCAGCCGTGCCTCTCTTCCAGTACATGAGCAGCTCCTCCGATATTGAAGACATTGTGATGGAGAGAGAACCTGCCAAGCTTCCTTCCCACATGACTGACAAGGAGACGGAGCAATCAATGCACGCGATGCAGTCCGGGAAGAAGACAGCGAAGCAGTTGGAGAAGGCGGCGTTAACGGCGTCTCTGTCCGATGAGGCATCATTGAAGGGGATGAAGAGCTATCGACGTGAACTCATCTGCAGAGAGTGATGAATAGCGTCTGGACCTGTCAAATCGCGTCCCAGCAGCGATTCGGGAATCCTCGTGTTCAACAAGCGAATCCTGTTCACATACAAGTCTCCCTACCTGAACAGCAGCGTGGACATCACGGAGTATGACCGAGTCTGATTCACACTGCATTGTGATTCCTAGTCGCGCGTGAACGACGGCATCATGCTGAATGACAGCATCGTGAACTTCTACCTCAATTACTCCCTGAACCAGAGCATCAATGACCGATTGCAGTATTGCCACATCAAACCAGAAGACGCACTTCTTGTGCTTCACGACGAATTCACAGGCTCCGAAGAAGCCAAGCAGCAGATTGCCAGCACACTCGACGCGATCCTACGCAAGTTCTACATCTTCTCTTCCTTCTTCTATCCCCAGTTGATTTCTCTGCGCAAGGTGGGAAACGAGAAGGCCAAGAAAAAGGTCCTGAAATGGGCAGAAGATGGGCACATTCTGGAACGGGAGTTTGTGTTCTTTCCCATTTTCCAACAGTTTTTGTCGTGTTGTCTTTTCATGAGTAGTTCTCACTTTTCCTTGGCGGTGTTGTGCTACCCCAACTATTTGAAGAAGTACATCGTGCAGAAACGGGCGGTGAACGGAATCGACTACAAAACGGGAAAGACCGTTTCACCGTCCAGTCAAGACATATTAGTAGGTATTTTGGAGTCTTGTCAGAAATAGCCCTGTATTGTGGTAATGGATTCCCTTCATGCTCCGGACAGTTCGATTCCCAGTAACATTCGATTTTTCCTGAATTACCTGTTTGCCGAGCAACTGCCCGAAACCGCCCCGAATTTCACCTCGCATGTATTGCCCGATTTTTCCATTCCCGTAGTGCAACAGGACAATTCGGTGGATTGTGGCGTGTACATGCTAAACAACGTGAAGAAACTCCTTCTGATGAGTGACGCTTTCGAGATCCGCTGTGACCACAACGACGCTGCCGCCGTGCAGAAGGCGTTTCAGCCTCTTCGTCTTGGCGGGAACGAAGTCAAGTTGTTGCGAAGGCAAATTGCCGGTGCGATTGACGGGCTTGCGCGGTCTCTGGGTAAGGACGAATTCGAGGAGGAAGAAGAGGATTCCATCGAAGAGGTGGAGGTGCTGGAGAAGGCCAAAACGCCGGAGAAACGCCCGGTGCCGCCTCGTCGATTGAGTTCGTCGAAGCCTCGCGGTGTGGTGGAGAAACAATTGCCGGTGTCGGCCTACCTTCACACCTCGCAGACGGAGTATCAAAAGAGTTTTGACGGGCTGATGGGCGAGCTGGGCAAGGGCGTGGACCCGCTGACGACGCTGCGCACCAGCACGGCGGGCCGCAAGCGGTGGTTTGCAGTGAAGAATCCGAAGCTGATTCCTGGGATTGATGGGAAGAGTGTGGGCGTGAAGAGGGTGAAGGTGAATGAAGAGAAGGCGAATGAGAAATCGAAGGTGGATAAAGAAATATCAAAGGGAGAGAAGAAAGAAGAGAAGGCGAAGGTGAATGAGAAAGAAAGGATGGAGAAGAAAGCAGAAAAGAAGTGGAGGATCAGCTACACACCAATCAATCGCCTTTACCCTGTTTGTTGGAACAAAGAGAAGAAAGGAACAACGCATCCAACTCCTTCTCCAGCTGGTGATTCTCACGCAGCACCGGCAATCTCGCCTCCTTCGCCTGCTTCAGCAGCGCCTCCGCCTCCTCCACGCACTCCGCCACGCTGCACAGCACCGGCTCGCACAGCAGAATGAAGTCGTCGTTCGACAGCTGACAATTCTCCACCACGCTCTCCGCCTCCTTGCACGCCTTCATCTCCACCACACGCCCAATCAACTCACTCAACATTTCACCCATAATCGCCTTCTCTTGCGGTGTCGCCTCCACCTCCACCTCCTCTCGCAACAGCACACGCAAGCACGGCAGAATCACCTTGTTCGCCGTCACCACATCCACCTTCTCGCACAACGCCAGCATCCTTCGCACCACCAACAATCTCTCCGTGAAGCCGACAAACCCCATTGCCGCGATTCGTTCGATCATCTCAATGCACGCGAACTGGATGATGTTCTGCCGTGTTCGGAGCATCACAGACACGATCCACGGCACGACGTTCATGTTGCGGCAAAGAAGCGGAATAACCGCGGGAATCGACACCACTCGAATCATCTCGGCAAGACACAATTTCTCCGAGTAGCCGTCACAAATGGAGGAGGTGGCGTACGACTGAATCTGCGAAATCACGTGACGCCGGTTCAGGAGTTTCAAATCCGTTTCACTCTGCGTTCCTCGGAGAATGAATCGCAAGCACCAGGCTCGCAGCGTGCGGTAATCGTCCGCGGAGGACAGGAACAGTTGATTGAACATGGGAATGTCTGAAAGCGGGAAAGTGGCTCCGTTCAAGAAGAAACGGTTGATGGGGGAGTACAGAGGGTTGCCCGGGCGGAGCAAAATACCCACGGATTCGGTCAGGAAGGAGGTGATGATGGCGGGAATGCGAGTTGCCGGATTCTCGATGGAGTTTTGGAATTTCCGCAGCAGGAGTTCGATTTGCTTCTTCTCGTTGAAGGAGGAGTCGGAAATGATCTCGAACAGGCGTTGGAGAAGGCACGATCCGCACTGGCGAATCACGAGATTGGAAGAGGACAGGCAGGTGATCAGATAGCCCAGAATTCCGTGCGACACGTACAGGAAGGGTGCGGTGGTGTCGAGATTCAGGTAGTAGTGAAGAAGAGGCAGGAACACAGTAGGATCCACCAGAAGGATGCTGTCCCGCGTCACGGGCAGGGACGAGAACGACGTGCGCAGCAACACGTCCACGCAATCCTCCGCATCGTTGAACGAACACGCGGAATCGGGCAGCGAAATGCTGTTACGTCGCGACTCCGTTGGTTCGACCATCGGATTGAATTCCTCTTCACTGTCTTCCTCTTCCTCCTCCTCCTTCTCTTCCGCCTCCACCTCCATCGCCTCCTTCTCCGCCTCGTTCGGGAACGCCTCGCAACTCTTGCGGAAACGCAGACTCGAAATCACGTCCACTACCCACGTGCTGGGCGTTTCAACCATATTTCCCGCCGAGGAGGGAGCGAAACGCCCGAACAAGTAGCCATAGTCCTCCAAGCTGAATTGCTCCAATACGTACAACTCCTTGAATATGTCCCTTAATACCCGGTCACTTGGGGACAGCGAGCACGCATACAGGGACAGAAGCTGCGTAAACAGTTGCGGCGAACACGATCGTGGCGACTGATGCAGGAGGAGTTGGATGATTTGCAGGAACACGACGGAATACGCGTACTGTTCCGACGTGAAGTGATACCAACGTGCACGGAGTGCGTCATCATCGGGACACACGCAATCGGCCCGAATTCTGTCAAGCACGGCGGAATACTCCGAGTGGTTCACGATCAGCTCCAAAACCCGATCACTGGACAGACCCTCCATTTCCACCTTCTCCGCGTCCACCGCCTCCAGCAGCAGCAACAGCAGTTTCAGACTGGTCGTGTCTTGCAAGCCCTTCTTCAGAATCAGCTTGATAAAACGCCCGACCAAATCCGGCTGTTTTCGGGCAATCCGGTTCAGCGCGTCATGATGTCCCTCCAACTGGCGCACGAATTCCCGCACGAATTCCCCCTCCACATCCTTCCCCTTCTGCCACTTCTTGGCGATCGCCTGAATGCCCTTCAGCAGCAGCACGCTCTCCAGACGCTCCTCCTCGGCGCCCATCTGCTCGCACAGGCACAGCAGCACGCGGAAGAAGCTCACCGATAAGGAGGTGGCGAAGGCATTCTTGCACGCTGTCGTCATCTCCGCCACCAGCAGCGACGACGCATGCGCGAACAGCGCCGGCTCCCGCGCCAGTGCCATCATCGCGTCGTTCACACCACCATCACCACCACCAGTAGTATTCACATCACCACCATCACCATCGTTCCCATCACCACTCACACCACCATCACCACCACCAGTAGTATTCACATCACCACTCACATCACCACCACCAGTAGTATTCACATCACCACTCACATCACCACTCACACCACCATCACCACTCACATCACCAACACCAACATGCGTAATGGAGCGAAGGAAGGAGGAAGCGAAGGAGGTGTTGGGGAGAAGGGCGAGGGTGGAATCGCGGGAATCGGGGGAGTGGAGACAGAGAGAAAGGAGGACGCAGAATCGGGGGAAACTCTGGAGGGCGACGTCATCGAAGGAGGAAGAAAGAAGGCGAAGGAAATGAGCCCGGTGGGACGATAAATGACCCAACAGCAGCGTCGCCAGACGGAAATAGGGGCCATTTTGCAGTTGGGACAGACACACGTCAATCAGGGCCTCGGGAATGGAGGCAGCGAAGGCAGAGGGAATGGAGGTGGCAGAATCAAGCATGCTCCAGAGCAGGACGACGCACAGCGAGGACGACGCACACTTCGCCACGAGCTGCTGCAGGAGAGAAAGCTCGAATGGAACCTTCCATTGGATGGAGAGCGTGGAGAGCGTGGAAACCAGGGAAGGGTCGTCGCAGTGTTCCACGAGATGCCGGAAGAAGGCCAGTTTCTCCTCGGCGAAGAAGGAAGCGTGGAGAAGCGAGAGAGACACGAGCGAGCTGTCGGCGCTGGACAGCAGAAGGGTGGTGAGCTGACGGCGGAGGTGGTCTGCATTGCCGCCGCGAATGGAGACGAAACGCTGGAGAAGGAGGGAATTGTAGCCTTGGGAGGCCGGAGCGGTCCAGAAGGAAACGACGTTGGGCGTCAGCGTGAATTCGGTGAGGGACGTGATGTCACAATCGGGACAGGCCTCCACAAATGGCCTCCAAAGAGTGACCCAATTCCAACGATGCTCCGTAACGCCCAGCACCAGAAGCAGCATCAACACGGGCAGTTTCATCGAAGAACACAATTCCAGAATTCCCGCCAAGTTGTCGCTGAATCGAAGAAGGAGGCACGCACTCGCCAGCTTCACGAAATCGTCCCCATTTCGGACACTCTCCGAATTGGCCAAAATCAGCAGTGTTTCGGTCACGCTCTTGTTCTCCACCCGACAACAGTTCAGCAGCAATACCCACAATGTGATCGGGTTTTTGGTCATCTCCTCCACCTGCTCCAGTGTCACATCATGCCACAACACACAGTGGAACAGCGAGTGAACGGTGATCTCCTTTCCCGCCAAGTTCAGCTCCATCGTCCCGCGGGGACACTCGTATTCCGGCGCGGGTGCCCAGTACCGCTGCAGATTCCGCAGTGCTTGCAACATGTCCTCGTTCATTCGTCCCGCGAACAGAGAAGACTCCTCCTTCTCTGCCTCCTCCGCGTACTTCGCGATCAGACTCTGTACGGAAAACAGTGCGCACGGGTTCGTGATGAGAAGCATCTGCGTGAAGGCAACGAAGAACGCCTCCGTGTCCACTGCCGACGGCTTCAGCGACGCGTACAGCGCAGCGGAGAAGCTCAACGGAGGGTTGAGACCGAGCCCGTGATCGCGGGAAATGAAGCGAATCCGCTGGGCCTTGAGATCCTGGACGGTTTCGTGGAGGAAGGTGGAGAAGGCGGGAAGCGGACACAGCAGGAGGAAGTGCAGGCAAAGTCCCGAATTTGGGACGTTCATGAAGAAGTAACAAGCCGTGAGAAGGGAGAGGAGAAGAGACTCCAGTGTCTGCTGAACCGCGGGGAAGGGCGATTCTTTGCAGTGGTTGAGAAGAAGGAGAAGAGGCTTGTTCTGGTTCTTGGCTGTGAGTGAGGAAACGAGGTTTGTGTTCCGAGACACAATTGTGTTGAAGAAGTGAAGAATGGACACTTGCGTCTTTTCCTCCAGCGAAAGCAATAAAGGGACATTTGCGGTAGGGACAAACAACGGGGACACGTCCAGCCGGATCTGAGCGATTCCCGCGGGGAAGAGAGAATAGTGCAGGACCAAATACTCCATCAGGGTCTGCACGACCAGCTCCGTCTGTGGCTTCTCCTCTTCCTCCTCCACCTCCATCACCTTCGTTGTAGAAACCACCAGATTCGTGTCTTCCTTCACTTCTTCCTTTCTCTTCACCTTTCCGGAAATCGGCTCCTTTTTGGTCAGGCAGGAAAGTAGGTGTTTGAACAGAGCGAAGAAGGACTCCGACGACGGCAGGATCGACGCGAAGTGAGCGAAAAAGAAGGACAAATCTATGTCACATTTCCCGCCAACTGCTCACCTTCCTTCTCTTCAAACAGCGCCTCGCCCACGCGCTGGATTCGGTTCAGAATAGCTGTCAGCAACTCGAGGAGTTTCAGAAGCACCGATTCTGAACGAATTTGCAAACCGCGCTCCAACACCTATTCATCACTCTTCTCTATCAAGGAACCACTGAACGGCTCAGCACCACGGGGAACAACCATCCCTTGATCGACTCCAAAAACTCGGGCTTTTTCGCCTTGCCCATTTCCTTGGCTTCTTTTGGCAGCACGATGGGCAGCTCCAGAATTTCGCACAAAAACTCCACCGTTCGCTCCCACGCGGCGGATTCCCGCGGTTCCAGCATCCAGTGGATCAGCGGCTTCGCCTGGCGCGCGTCGACAGACACGATGTCCGACACGCGGGAGTTGGCGGGAGCGAAAAGAAGCGGGAGTATTTCGGGGTGTGTGCGGATGATGGCAACGTACAGCTCCTCGTCGAAAGCGTTCTTGAAGGGGTTCAGAGCCAGCGCCACGCGGAAGAGAGTGGAGGGCAGGTGCGTGGAGAATGTCAATTGCGATGGGGTGGGGAAGAGGGCGTTCTCGGCAGAGCCGAAGAGGCGGAGCAGGAAGGACTGGATGGACGCCTTCGGGGACGCGCTCTGCGCCACGGAGAGGTAATCGCTAATCGTCTTCCACGGGAAGAAGGACTGCTTCAGCTTGCTCGACAGGGAGGTGTTGGGGAGGATGAACCTCGAAAAAACGTCGACCACCTACGCATCATCCAAAATGCCAAATCGCACATCGTTCACCAGCACCTCGCTGTCCCTGTAGATCCCCTCCGCAAGGGCCGCAATGATGTCCTGGCGGAGCAGGATTTGCTTGCCAATGGTCTGAGGATCGTTGCGGATCATCGACAGCACCCAGCGGCTCACACGGTAGCGCGTCTTGGGGTTCTGGATCATCGTCGGCAGATTCCGCACCGCGGAGAAGGGGATCTTCTGATTCACCAGCTGAACGGCCGCCGGACCCACCACGCAAATTGCTCGCAGCAGCGTACTCGCAGTGTTGATGGCATACCAGTTTTCGGAGAGGAGTGCACCCAGCAAATCGTCGCTGTGCTTCCTTACGATCGTGATGCATAGTTCCTTCTTCAGGTCCTCGTTTGCAGCAAAAATAGCCTCTCCGAAGGTCTCGAACAGCGTCTGGAGGCATTGTTGGTCGTAGTTCTACGAAGCATGACTCCAACCCATCCATCGGCTTACTCCGCGAATGTCATCCCAAACGGTGAACAGCTCGACGCAGTGCGGCGATGCTTCCAAGTACTGTTTCATCAAACAGTCATCCGTGGATGGACTCTTCTGGTTCCGCCGCAGGTCAACGCACTCGTCGATAATGGCGCGAAGACCTACCGCTCACTCCGCCAATCGCGCGACTCACCTTCTCTGATCTTGTCCTCATTCCCACTATTGATGTTGTTGATAACCGCTTTGAAATCCATGTTCCAGTGTGAATGAGTGTTGTGGAGAAGGGCAGATTATGGTTCCCGCCACGACTGCGAAATAACCGTTGCTGCGCCTCCCGTTATTCAACAAACAGAAGCAATGCACGCCTCTCGCAGCCATACTCTTTGCGTAGTTCAGCGCCTTTCGCGACTTATTCTTCTTTCCCGGAGTCTTGCCATGGAACTGGTAGGACAATTGTCTGAAGGCCTCCTTTGGCGTCAGCAGCTTGCCGTTCTTATCACGGTGCTCCAGTACAAATCCATCTAGTCATTAGACCGAGTTCCGACTCCCACCATCATTCGCTTCATCGCGAATCACGCGATCCGTTCTTCTGCCATACGCCTCCTCCTCCAGATCTTGCGCGTTCTGACTGCGCAGCATGCTTAAGATGCCTCCCAAGCCCACAGAGATGTTCTGACCCTCCTCTTCTTCCTTCTCTTCTTCCTCTTCTTTCTCTTCTTCCATTTCTTCCTCCTTCTCCTCTTCCCTCACGGGCGTGACCGAAATCGGTTCCTTTTTCGTCTCCTCCTCTTCCTTCTCACGTTCCTTCATCACCCTCTTGAAATGCTTGCTAAACTCCGAAACAGCGTCGATTTCCGACACTTCAGGCTCCTTCTCCTCCTTCTCCTTCTCCTTCAGCACACGTTCCGCGATCTAGCCCTCACTCTTCACCAAAGCACCCACTTCTTCGGGAGTCTTTCGTCGCTGACCCAAAACCACCCTTCTTGCCCGCATCAGCTGATCTTGCAACAACACATCATCCACCGTCTCCTCCTTCTTCTCTTCCTCTACATACCCCTTCTTCAGACTCCGATTCTTCACCTCCTCCTTCTCTCTCGCCTTCTCAAAACCCAACCGTTTTTCCTCCGATTTCTGCTCTTCTTCGTTCACCATCTTTTCGCGGCCGCGCTTCTCATCCTCCTCGTTCAGCTGCAACTCCTCGATCGGGTCCTTCTCGATCTTTCGCATCTTGCGCACTCGCCTCTTCTTCCGCTTGAATTGCGCCATTTCGTCCGGCGTGTAGTACTCCTCGGCCACCTTCTTCTCCCCTAAGCTCGCCAACACACTGTCCAGCGATTTCTGCGTCTTCTCTTCGCCATTCTGATTTCCCGAAATGGGGACGATTTTTGGATTCGATTCAGTCTGCGACCGCTGCATCGCGTAGGCCTTCAGTTTGGCGCCGTCCTCCTTCGACACGCCCTCGTCCGTCAATACGAATCCCACATCCTTCTTCTTCTTCTCGGCATACTGCGGGAGCAATCGGTCCTCCTCGTCAAAGTCAGAATCAAACTCGTTGTCATCCAAACCCGTGTATCTACACATCAGCATCGCTCCTTGCTCCCACATCGGCATCTTCGACTTCTCGCGAAGCTTGTTGATCTCGCGCTGCTTCTCCTTCCTCACGAGAACGTCGCTTTCCAGCACATCCCCCTCGTCATTCAGCTGGCCCTTCTCGTTGAACATGGGCGCGTCCTACTCCATCACCTTGATAATAATCAATTCTTACGCGAAGAGTCAACACGACGTCACCCTCACCAATCTCGCCAATGTCGTGAGCCACTTTGATTCCTGCTAGGGATACGTGTGTTTCTCTCCGTTTGCGTTCCTCTTCTTCCTCCTTCTTCTCCTCTTCCTCCTCCATCTCCTCAATTGCCTTCTCCTGCTTTTCTTTGCTTTTGTCCAACTACTCAATCACCAAATAGATATTACTGCATACCCATTCCTTCACGTCCATTGATTTCTCCTCCTCCATCAGCATATCGCCCAAGCCCTTTCCCTTCAGGTTTTGCATCGCAATGCGCTCGCGCTCCTGACGGCTCTTCTCCAACTTCTCCCGGATTTCTTCCTCTCGTCTCTTCTTCTCCATGTCCACAAAGATCACGCCGTCCTCCATGCGCGTTCCATCCTCCGTTGAATCCACTTCCAGTGGAGGCAATCCCAGCTTCTTCCGCAGCGCATTCGTTTCCTCTACCGACATGGAGATCTCATCCCCATCCTTCTGCACCTTCACTTCGTGATGATCCTCTTCCAGAGGCGCCAGTCCCAGCTGAGCGCGAATGCGGTTCGTTTCTTCAACGGAGCACGATATCTCGCCACCGGATTCCGTAACGACGGCTCGCGGGAATGACGCTTCTCTGCTGCGCGAACGGCTTCTTCTGGGCGAGTCCGAGCTGGAGCTTCGACTGCGGTGCCGGTGCGATCTCGAGTGGCTTCTGTGGTGCCTTCCCATGCGTTGCGTCAATCGAAAGGTCGAGGAGAAAAAGAATGGGGTTGAGAAGAAACAGGCGCTAAACCGATAACATACAAAGCGAGTGATCGCCGAGTTTCAATTGCCGTAAACACACTAAATTGTTCAGCTGCTGCGGGAGATGGAACTGCATGGAGAACGGAATCAGCACCACCGCGCTCTTCAGCACCTGCATCTTCTTCAGGTTGAAGATCAGGCTGAACAGGTTCTGGTAGAGCTTGTCCAACTCCTTGTAGTCTCCCGCATCAGGCTTGTAAATCGGGGGCTACCCATCACAGCGCCTCCTCTCACCCACATTCGCCAGGATCACAATGCTGTCGTGGTTCCTGTCCTTCAACCCCTCCAGACCCTCCAGCAACAATTCCTGCCTCTTCTCAAAATCGCCCTGTGTGAAGGAGAAGGACTATCCGTGATGCGAAACGCGATGCAATACGGGAGGAATGGCTCCTTCTTCCTTGAACAGGCGTTGCGTTTCGCGCAGAAGATCGCGCGAGCCGAAATGTCGGAGTTCACCATTCCAAAGTCCCCTGCCTGTTATCCCTGATTGCAAAACGAACGGATCATGGAGGGTTGCTGGTGTTCAGTCTCCAACCGCGTGATGAAGGACTGGAAGGCATTCGCGTTGTGAATCGGCCACTTCTCAAACCTATGGTTTTAGCACACATGGAATAGCAAACCCGTAGTGAAAATCCGTCAAAAGACGCTGTCGCTGGAGATACGGATAATCGCGAGTTAGAATGCTCGCCATCTCGTCACACAGCACGCCAGACCCGCAAAAGAAGTCAAAAAAGAGGATGTTGTTGTGGAGACGACCCGCATTCCGAAGTGCCGTGTAGCACACTATTCTTCATAACACGCGTGATAGACGCTCACACGCCGCAGCCACCGTTTCTTTGAGAGGCGTTTCGGCGGTGAATTCACGATAGCCCCGTTTTGAATCGAAGCCGGCGTCCAAACTCACCGTCACATTGTCCCTCCGAATCAGGAAATACAGCTTCTTTCCGCCGCGCTTCTTGTCCGACACAATCTCCTTTGCGAGACCGTTCAGCGGATCCGACTGCATCACAATGTCGTTGATGTCCCGCGGAAAGAACATGTTGTTCTTGATGACCGTCTTTGCGTTACGGAATACAGCAAATCCCACACTGCTCACGTTGATGCTGTCGTCCTTTGTAATGTACTTCTCCCAGGGAATGTCCATCAAACTCGTCAGCAGTCCTCTCCGATTGGTGAGCGTAAAACGGCCAATCTGCACCCGGATGCTCTCTATTGATTATTGTTGGATTGTGTTACGTGCCTGTAAGTCGAGAGCAACACGCTAGCCTCCAAAACTGTTCATCATCCACTACACACTCAAACCAAGCCCAAATGCAGTACCCTGCAATTCGACACCACCCGAATAATCGCGGTACACGCACGTTGACTTGGTAGCCACGCCCTGTTTGACCAACTCGTACTGGAGCAGTGATTCCAAGCCTGTGCGTTATATTAGATGATATATGATGCCCACCCGGTATGGCAGTTGCCCAACAGTGGAATTCTCGGCGAATGCACTTGGATAGCATTCCCTGTGGATCATCGAGCATCAAGTAGTCATACCTCACTTCTCACGCAAGGAGAAAAAAGAACAAAACGGAGAATGGCAAAAACGCACTTATGGTTTTCTCATGAATCGATTCTCCTTTGATGTATAAGAAACAGAATGGAGTGAGGAGTAGATCCGGAACAGCATAGAGGAGTTCGTCAGTGAGGCATCCACTCCCAAGAGTCGCGTTCAGGCATTGAAGAAGTTGACATCGATTGTGGAAGGGCTTACGCTTCCGAACGATGCCTTTTCCATACAGACTCAATTCCGTCCTCTCATCGTGTGCTCTTTTGTCCCCCTTTCCCGTAGAACAGCTTCATCCATGCGTTGCGAACGCACCAGGAGGATGTGATTCCGGCCCTATTTGAATTCCTCACCACTCTTCTAAAACGGACGCAACAAGCATTCAACGGTGTTGCTACAGCTGTGACACCTGATCTCCTCAACTATCTGGTCAGTTCACAGTCAGTCCATCGACAGCCCTGTCACATCCTCATCAAGCAGATTCTGCTGAATAACCGGTCCAATTCCAAATTCATTTTCGACCTCCTCCAGGTCTTGTCCTCCTGCATTCTGTCCCCCGCTGTCATTTCCTGCTGCATTGAGTACCTTTCGATTCTCGGCAGCTACGAACCTCTCATTCTCGAAGCGATCGTCGATCCCATGCAGAGGGCCATCTCCATTCTGAAGTCCGCTGCATCCGCGAAGCAGCTTATGCAATTGAACGAGCTGGAGAATTTGTACTTCATGGTGTGATGGATTTCCCGTAGAGTGTTTGCAATCACAAGGAAGCCCGCTCCAAAGAAATCCCCGTTTGTACCTATCGTTTTGTGTCTAACCATCCTGTGCGCACTCGTTTCCATCGTGTTGATTGCAATCGTTACAGTATCGAGTATTCCTAATGAGTAGCCCTTCTTCCCTAAACGCGACGTCTCTCTTCCGGTAAAGAGGCCAGCACGGCCAAATTACGATTTGGAGCCAGAGCCACAGCATCAATCCATACTCGTTCAAGACGAAAACGACTGGGTGATTGTGGACAACACGCCGCCACAAGAGCCAGCGACGGAGTCAGAATCGATGCTTGAGCTGTCGGTGAATGAGGATGAGGACAGTGAGAGGAGCGTGATCGTTGGTGTTGTACTGGTGATCATGATCGGTTACGCGATATGTATGTGTGCACAGAGGGTCTGATGAGTAGATTTGATTCTGTTCAACTCCAGGTGGGGTAATGGAAGCCCTGACCTCTTCGCAGACGTTCCCAGCATTCATGCTGTTGGCGATGACTCTCTTCTTGGAATGAAGTGATTGCGTTGTTACTCTTGTATATTGCACCCAATTCAATTCTTCTGTTTGTTTCTACACGTATGAGGTCCATAAACACAACGAATTGTGTCGTATCTCAATAGGGGCAGTTTGCAACACAAATGACCCAGTCGTTTTGGAGCCCATTCCTCAAGATTATTCGTCATCGGAAGAAGCCATGTCCACAATAAAGAGAAAACCCTCTTTGAAGATTATTATTCTCGGAGATAGCAGGTGAGGGGACACAAAAGAAGTCTTATCTCGTAGTGTTGGCAAGTCGTGTATCATTCAGCAGTACATTTTCCAAAAGTTCTCGGACAAGTACAAGTCGACGATTGGCTCGGACTTTTTCACTCACGACACGGTCATTAACGATGTTCCCTACTCTCTGCAGGTTTGAATTCATTCCCTTGCAATCACGTGTAGGTCTGGGATACCGCCGGTCAGGAGCGTTTCCAGAGCCTGGGCTCCGCCTTCTACAGAGGTACGGACGGATGCATCTTGGCGTTTGATCTCACGAATGCTAAAGCCGTGTTTTGTGGCTCTTCTCACTCCTAGTCCTTCAAGAGTCTGGAGAAGTGGCAGGACGAATTCCTCGTTGCGGCCGCTCCTTCCGATCCCCTCAACTTCCCCTTCGTGATCATGGGCAACAAGAGCGATCTGCCGGACAGCGAGCGCAAGGTGACCAAGGAAGATGTCGAGGAGTGGTCCAAGTCCCGCCGCGTGACTGTATGCGTCGAACGGTGTGCTCGTGATGCCTAGGGAATGCACTACTTCGAGACGAGTGCGAAATTGGGAACGAACATCGAGGAGGCCTTTGTCGATCTCCTAAAGCAGGCGATTGCCCAGAAGGGAGAGGAGGAGGAGTGAGAGATGGTTGCTGGGAGTGAGGCGTAGGTACGTCCCTGATGTGATTGATCTTGATGCTGTGAAACCTGCCACGCCCAAGAAGTGTGATTGCTAAGCTTCGTTATGTTTCTGCCGTTTGTGTTGTGTGTTTGTTGGTAAGAGAGATGTGTGGAAGAAAGAGGAGAGAGAAAGAATCGGAGGTCGGGAATTGTGTCTTCTTCTGATAGATATGGCATAAAGTGAGGAGAGCTTTCTCCTTCTGAGAGATACAGCATAAGAGCGGAAGTGATGTCTAGGAATGAGGGAGAAGAGGAAGAAGAACTCCTCGCATGAATGGCTTTCTTCTCTGAGAAAGCATCGTCTATGTTAAGAGTAACAGTAGTGAGAGAGGGTATGTCTGTTTGTGAGGATAGAGTGAGAAGAAGACTCTCCAGAATGATGTAGCGAGGATACGTGAATGAACTACTGTATTTAGTAGAGGTGAGTGTTGTGAGTTTGGGCAAGTCTATTCATCAGTTCATCTCATCATCACCACTTCGCATGATCAGTTTACTAGAGGAACTATTCTCGAAGAAATGCAATGCTCCATTACCAAGCCGAATGGACGTCAATGCAGGCAAGTCTAGTCATCATTCCCTCTTCAAGCCATTCACTATCAAATATCACACGAATACAATCATGGAATGCATAATTGCCAAACAGAAGCGATTTCAGACTGGGCAAGTCTACTCATCATTTCATTCTTTCAGAATCACTCT